>ENA-UZXA01003218-UZXA01003218.1-metagenome-genome-assembly--contig:-Day-1-1m-contig-3218_pt1 | contig 17066 bp, 24 predicted proteins | sample MGYA00260336_ERZ794896 | MGnify/ENA metagenome assembly ERZ794896
TTGTTGGTGAGCATGGAACTTATGGAAGTGGTCTTGCTTATGGTGGTATCGCAGATGGGGGCCCGGAAGCAGTTATTCCTCTAAGTAGTCCTCGAGCAGGAGCATTTATCGACCCTATGGCACAATCTGTTGCTGGTCAAGTAATGAATAGATTACAAATGGAACGTATGAGTGGTGGTACTGGTGGGGGAGGTGCTACTGTCGTGACAGATGCTCGTTCTTATTCTTCAGATAGTAATACTACAGTAATAAACAACCCTTCACCCATCGGCCAAATGCTTCCAGATGAAGGGAGAGATTTTGTTAGTAAAGTTGCGTGATTACACTTCTGCTAACTTCTTGAAGTAATCAAGGTTGTCATCATTAGATGTTTCACTTGAAGGATTACTAGTGATAGGAACACCACCATCAAATGGAGCACTTGTTTCTTCGACTGAAGAAGGTGCTGACATCGCAGGAGATGGAGTATTACCAAGAACAGTATCCAAACGAGTTTTCAACTCATCGAATGACTTGAAATTACTCTCATTGACAAACTCTTCTAGAGAATGTTGTTGTTTCCAGACCGCTTCCATCTTGTCATCATCTTCTGACAAAGGAGCAGAAGTAATAAACTCTGACTTGTCATAGTTTGAGTAACCATCCAGTTTACGAATCTTCAACTTGAAGTTCGCACCATCCCAAAGATTGAAAACATCTACTTGTGTCTCATCTTCAAATTCTGGATTAGCCATTGAACTAATCATGTCAAAGATTTTCTTTCCATAACGGAAAAGGAAAACCTTACCTTCGTTTTGAGGATTCGCTTTGTCCTCTACTACATAAATGTTGGAGAAGTAAGTCAGCCTTCTCTTTTGTTTACGAGCGATCTCTTTGTTCGCTTCGATACCTGAGTTCCAAAGTGTAGAGTTATACTCTGCCAATGGATCTTTCTGACCGATAGTTGTCAAGGAATTTTCGATATACCACCCGCCTGGGCCTTGAAACCCATGATTGAAAACACGCACATAAGGCATATCTTCATTTTCTGGTGATGGGAGAAAACGAATTACAGCATAACCGCTTCCAGATTTATCCAATTCTGCTTTCCAGAATCTTTCATCTTCACGACTGAAATTGTTTTTGGGGTTGTTGATTTTCTCAATCGATTGATTGAGTCTTTCTAAATCGGCCGACCGATTCTTCTTGAGTGATGCAAATGAACTTGCCATCTTAATCTCCGTGTTTCTGGTTATCCACTTTACACATAATATAAATCTACTTGTTTTTTCAGTATGTCAACGTATTTCTGCTTATTCAAATTCAAAAAAGGAGCATAATTATTAACCATACTATATAGTTCCGGCCAAATGACCGATTCCTCAATCTTCTCATTGAACGTTGAGGAAAAGTTCAGTATCGAATCCAGAATAATAAAGGATTCTACTGACACATCTTCACCAAATACATGATGAAGCATAGGTGGATGTTGACCATCCACTACATCAAAAATGGAATTGAAACTCTCGTTTTCTTCAAACAAAGAACCAATCTCATTTTCAAATACATAAGGAAGACTTTGTATCCTCGCCTTCCAAGCAATGTAATTTTCTCTACCTTCTGGTGAGGTTACATTACCTACCCACAAATCTTTTGTTTTCACAAAATTGGAAACAAGAAATTTTGTAAGGTCTTCTTCTTTATAAATTTTTGATAAACGAACAAAATGATGCTTATCTCTTCTCTTATCGAAAGAAGATTCATTTGCTCGTACCTTACCGTTGAACTTAAAGTAATCATAGTTCGTTTTGTTGAAGTGCTGTTTCAACGATAAGTATTTTTGGTACACTTCAAAGGGTCGCACTTTTGGTATCATATGGGAAGTTTGGATGTCTTAGGCATAAAATTTAATGCTTCCGCTTCTTCCCTTAGTTTGTTTTTAGTTTTGATATTAATTAAACCAGCTACTGTTTCCGACTCAAGACCATTTTCATCAGCATGATACATTATAGCATCAAGGAAACTCATCTTAGTCGTATCAACAATTTTATTGATTTCATCATTATATCGTTCAGAAGTAAACATATTAAGTAATTCTACCATATTATAGTTCCATTGTCAAGTTAAATCGTATTATCATTACCACCATTACTTACAGCTTCGCCTTCTTTCTGTTCTGGATCATCTTTATCCTTGAACCAATAATCAGTTGCCTTAGCAAGGACGGCCACATAAGCACCCACCATGATATTCACCAAATCTCTCGACTCGGCTGGCAATGAACCATAAAATAGTAACCATATTAAAAACAAAAAAGTTATAACTATAATCATCGACAAGACATATCTTGCCATCCAATTCAGTTTCTTCCTTGTTTCGATTTTCTCATAACGTAATGCTTCCATTGGATTTTGCTCCCATAATTTTTCTTCTTGATCTTCAATCATTTCATCGGGAGTATTAATTTTACCATCCCCCAATCTTTTATGAACTTTGTTTGCCATATTCCTATCCAAAAAAATGTGTAGCGGGGAATCTTCTGTTACGAGGCGATTCCCCAAACCCTACAGATTAATTATGCCGCTAGAGCAACCCGCGCTGGGGAATAATCTGAATTATTAGCTGCGAAAAAGTTTGCATCTAATTTAGTTGATTGTAGTCAATCACCCAATTCGTTCTCTTCAATACCTTCATTAGCAATCGAAATCCTTGTCAGCCCCATCAACGGAAGTCAAATCCAAAGTATAAAATACCATAAACAATAACCAAAGCAACTAATGTAATTATTGCTAGGTATGCTGCTATTCTTTCCATAACTTCCTTTGGTGGAGCTGGCCGGAATCGAACCGGCGTCTTACTTAACTATTCTCTTGAGTCATCAAACAAATTCTTTATGTTCTTTGTGATATTTATATCATACCATGTTGAAAACAAATTGTCAAGACATTTTAAAGTGGTAAGCATCACAAACATCTTTTAGTTTATGTATGTAATCTAGGGGATTAAACACTCTCCAATCAACCAATACATCAGTATCCATTAATGGATTGTATTTGTTCTCATCAAACCTTATCAACATACAAAGAACCACTTTCTTAGGAATGACACCATACATTTCATATATCATTCTTGAGTAAGCTGTTCCTTGTAGAATATAAGATAGAATATATTCTTCTTTCTTAATGTAGGTAGCGGTCTTCCAATCGATAACCGCTAATTCACCTTCGTATTCAGCAATCAAATCTGTTGTTCCTGCTGTCTTCAAAGCATCAGACCACAATGGTAATTCGATACCACGAATGTTGTCTATCTTTTCATCTATTTGTGGGATAGCAAGTTTGACAAGTTCAATGTGTTCTGGTGCTACACCCTGTAGATAATCCTCTTCACCTCTCAAATATTTTTCGATTACATTGTGAATTTTAGTTCCACGAATAGATGCTTTGGTGGAAATTCTCTGTGCTTTTTCGTGGCCAACCCTATTTCTCCAAGCTTGAATTCCAGGCTTAGAAACTATTTCATAAAGAAGGTTCGTGATAGATGGATACGTTCCATTAGGAGCATGATACACCCTACCATTAGAACCCGAATTATCTTGTTCTATTAGGTCTTTTCGATTCTCAAAAAGATCATAACTAAATTTTTTCATAAACTAACGTATATCAATAGTATTTCTTGGATTTAATTTTTTTATTTCTCTCAATCGATCTCTAAATCCATCATCGATTCTTCGACCAGCATGATGCCAAGGGTCACCAATATGACTTTTGCCGAATACATGACTCACACTTGTTTTAGAACAACTTGGGCAGGGTTCTTCGGTGGGTTTATTTCTGTCAACAATTTTCATGTTCTCTTCAAATACATGCTCACAAGAAGAGCACTTGTAATCATAATATGGCATATTATTTTCCTGTTATTGTTTTTATCTAATACATTATATAGTAACTAGATTAATTGTGAATAAACGGAGTTGTTAATATATTCATTCCAGCAAGTGTAGGGTATCCGTAATTGTAATACGAACTAGGTACTTCTAAAGCAACTTTTTTGATAGTTGGCATTATTGTTTCCACTATAACTTTATTTTCGATAACAATTTTTCGTGTTTCCATTACACAATCTGGACACTCACCAGTTGTAGTGTCAACCCAACATCCTACTATAGCATGGCAGACTTCTTCTGTAATGATTTCTGTTCTTGTCTCTGCAGCAGAAGCTGAACATAGTAATGCTAAAAAACTTGTTGTCAATAGTAACTTTTTCATTTTCAATCTCTATTAGAATTAAACATTTCTCACTTTTCATATACTATTATACAGAAAAGTGAGATGTTTGTCAAGTCAATTCGTCAAAAAATCAATGTTTTCTATAAAAAATATGTCTGTCGATAGAAGCCATAATCTTTTTTTGCTTACTCCACTTTGGATATGTTTCCATCCAATTAGCGTGATAATGAGTAGCACCATCTGTTATGTCTATCAACTTATCTTCATAATGACTATCTAGAACTTTTACTGCAAGTGCTTGTGCAGAATTCCATGTTCTACCTTCGTTTGGAATATCCAAACGGCCATCACAATACCACGAAAATTGACATCTATCTCTCACAGGAACATGATCATTTAACTTAGAACTATAATAATGAATGCCTTCTTGAACTACACCACAAATGGTATTAGGGTAACTTTTATTGAGCTTACGATTAATCGTAACGTTTGCTACTGCTAGTTTCCCTGCTGTACTCTCCACACCCGCTTCAAAATAAATATTTTTTGCTAGACAATCTACGTCTTTCAATGAATATCTGTTTTGTGGTTCGGGGGTTTGATAATAGTATTTTAACGACACATTCGCAACCTTTTGATTGAGAATTCTTTCTATCTCTTCAGGTTTCCATATCTGAGATGGCGCGTTACTATTAATAGGTGAAGTAGTATACCATAGTGTAGCAAATAAAGCAAGGAACACCCTTACTATTTTTACCATACTTGTATCCTTTTTTGGTTATTCAATCAGTTCAATAAAATACATGAAAAATCAATCTCAACCAAACTTGTAGTTATATTTATATACTTTTAATCTTCTACAACTACTTTTTTCTTTGATTTTTTCTTAGGTTTTGATTCAACTTCCGCCACTACATCCTCCATTTCTTCGACTTCGGGGAGCAACTCTGGCCATACATCTCTGACCAATTTGTAAGACAATCCCTTGTAAGACAGATTTTGGTCTTTGACAGCTATCAACAATTTAGCATCTTTTGGGTCAACTCTTTCCAACAATTGAACAAACATTGATTCCCGCTTAAGCATAGAAAGGTCATGTCCACCACCCTTGACAAAGTAATCTAATTTTTTCACCTCAAAATGTAAAGCACCATCAACAGAATCCGCTTCCTGACTTGGTGTATATGGTGGTGAACCTTTCGGAATGTGCCACTTAACATCTGGATGAAAGTTCAATTGTAACAATGCTTGAGTTGCATAGTTAGCTCTATTCTTGAGGATATCTCTTTTCTCTTCTCTTGTTTTAGCTTCATCAACCATTTCAAGAGTTTCGATAACATTATGTTCAGCCATATTATACTTCTCCTATAAATTGCTTATCTGTCATTGCAACAGTTTTTTTGATTTTTGGAACATATTCCTGTGATGTTCCATATTTCGTTTCGTTCATGTTCTTTGTCCACACAGCATTAATATCTGGATAGAATACCCCTACAGACCTCTTAGGAGTTCCGTCAGCGTAATATGCCATCGCAACACATCTAGGAACTACTTTATGTTCTTCATCTTGGCCCGAAAACATGGAAATCCAATCTCCTGTTTTCAGATAATATTCCATATAGCGAATATATGCTTTCTTGGAAGCCGAGGAAATTTCTGAGGTTCTACGTTCCTTATCTGTAGCACTTCTACTTCTTGCTTGACCATTGAGAGCAGCAACCATCTCTTTATTGTGTTTTATCCATGCTTTGATGTTCTTGAAAGAATATGTGTCATCATCTGGTAAACTCATTACCATTTTGCTGACATTTTTATATTCGGAAGGAGCTCTCTTTGCTCTCATGAGCTTCATTCTCTCACGAAGCGCCTCTCGCTGTTCCTCAGTAATCTTACGAGTACGTTTAACCTTCATAGGTTCTCTTTCTACTTTCACTTTCTTTGCCATAATCATTTTTTTTGTTTAGAATATTCAATGTTTGATTTGATAGTCTCTAACATCATTTCCCATTGCTTAGCAGTAGTATCAATGTCATAGTGCATATCAAAATATTGTTTCTGGAATCCAAGACCAGCCTGAACTGGGCCTTGCCAAAAACTGTCAATTGCATCCTTCAGAACATAGGAAAACTTCCTAGCGTGTTCAGTCTTGTCTTGAACATATCCATACATCCAAGCAAAGTTAGCACACGTTTCTGGTAAGACTGCAAGGTTCGGGCAGACAACTACACAACCAGCACTCATCGCTTCAATCACCGAAATACACGCTGTCTCTTGGTATATGTTCGGATATGCTAAAATGTGTGTTTGTTGTAATGCTGCTCGAATTTCATCGTTGGATACTGTGCCATGATAATTGACATTCGGTGTATCCAAACAAGCATCATATAAAGGTTGATATTCAGAATCCTTTTCTTCCCACCCATAAAGCTTAAAACTTGAATATATATCCAATTCTACATTCTCTAATTTCATTGCACGAAATGCTCCAATCAACAAATCCAATCCACGATGTGGAGTAGAAATATATGCTAATCTTATTGGGCCGTCTTTGGGTTTCGTGTGAACTGGAATGGGAGTAATGGCGTTTTTAAGAACGACACTTTTCTCATATTCTACTCCAAGATCAAGATGATATTTTTCAAGAGACCAATCGGAAGGAAATACAAATCGTTCAAACTTGTCTCTGTAAGATTTTTCTTTTAGGAATTGAACTTCGGGGTCTTTAGATGTGTCCTGAAACCATAGGATTTTTGGCTTGTCTTCATAATCACGAACTCTTGAAAGAATGATTTGAAAGTAGTTCCAGAGGTCTTCAGGCACTCTCTCCTTGACTCTTTCATAAACTAGTTCACTACCGCCCTTTGCGTTCTTTGAAGCAATAACCACATCATTAGTAGAAGGAAGTGGTGGTAAACCTTTTTCTTTTCTTTCTCTGATCTCTTTTATCTTAGAGTCATCGAATTTCATCATGCTCATAATTTTCTCATTTCATTTATATAATATAAGTATAACAACTCCTGACAACATTGTCAAGTTTTTTATTAAAATAGAGTTCCTTGAAATTTTCCACTCAATCGATATAGAAGATGTCCACGATGAAATACTTCTACATCAGTTCCAGTTTCTTGAACTCTTTCTGCTTCTTGATCTGCTTCTGTTTTAGAATATTTCTGGATTTGTTTGTTGCTTGTTTCGATTAAATATGGGTAGTTAGATGTCGTTTGGGGTAACATAACTTTCCTAGTTAGAGTAACCCTGTCTTACAAATATAATATGAATCTATAATATCTGAAACAGGATTAGTAATTTTGATTGACTTTGGTGATAGACGGCTTTGTAAATCAATATTAGTTTCTTCTAAAAATGTTTCATACATCAATTCTTTATTAGCATTTCCTTTTCCTGTAGCAAATTTTTTAATTACTGTAGGTGGAATCGTAGTAAAAAGAAATCCACTTTGTTTGAGTTGTTGTTTGAGTATTCCAGTATTCTCTCCAATATTGAAAACTCTTCCTGTCGCAGCAAAAGCATAATCTTCCAAGTAAACGTGTTTCGCTCTACCATTGAACCAGCGAATACACTCAATTGCCCATTCTGCAAGTCTTACATATCTTTCTATCTCATCTGAGTATTTAGGATAATCATAAGCTCTAAAATTACCAAAAGATTCGTGAGATCGATTCTTCTTAATGAAATGAAACTTACAATTTTCAAATTTCAACATACCATCAACAAGTTTTCCTACACAAACAGCTGGTGAAGTCAATGAATAATCTATTCCTGCGACATATTCACATATCTTCTTCATCGTAATACGGCTCCATCAATATGCCACAGAATATACAATGTCTAGCAGTATCTTCTCTGGTTTCTCCCCTCAATTCACTAATATCAAATGTTACTGAATATAAAGCACCACAAGCGGTACAATCCTCATCTATTTCTACTACGTCTTCCATTTCGCTCCAAATTAATAAGTTACATTATGATTCTATATATCTACAATCTCACACCCCCCATCAGCAGAGCAAGCAAGTTCCTGAGAACCAGCTGTAAAATCTTGTTGTTCAAATTCAGACAGTTCTGACCAATTGACATTTTCGGGAATCGACTTTAACATTTCATCATATTCTTTTTTAGTACAATCTTGGTAAGGTGCTTGACGATATGTGTGGTCGCTAAATGGAAGAAAAGAAATTCCACTAATATCATCAAAGTTATTCCATACCCATGAACCAACTTCTGGCCATTCATCTTCTTTGACTGTAACAGTAATAGAAGGTTTGTGTTCACACCAATGTTTTTGATACATTGACCACAATTCTAGTTGTTCTATTGCTGTCATATCTGTTCTACATATTGCACCTTTTGGACTTTGAGTTGGAAAGGAAAAAACAGTAGTATGATTTGGTTTAGTCACATCGGGTTCATTTGGAAAACCATTTTGTTTCATCATTTTACAAAGAGGGTCTTTGTTGTCGGCTCTTACTGTCCGAATATAGTATTCACTATGCCGGGCATGAATACCACTAGCACTATCAACAAGCTGACTGACAGTACCAGAAGGTTTAACACAAGTAATTGCCGCCGATCTGTTAACACCCAATTTATCCGCCCACTCTTTGTTCGTTTCCACAGCAACTTTTCTAAGGTCTTGTAAAAGTTCATCTAATCCTTTCTTTCTACCACTCGTAAGCGGATTGTCTAGAATGCCGGTGAGCGAGACACCAAGTAATCGTTCATCTGAACAGTTTCTTTCCCATTCTTTAGTAAGATATCTGAAGTTTGTGAGGGTGGATTGAAATGTGCCAAGGATAGTCGCAACCCGCACTTTTTCAGCAAGAGATTCGGGAGTGTCATGTCTTCTGACAATACATTCTGATAAGTTGCAAAATTCTCTACTTCTGAGTATAATTTCGCTACATGGATTAGTTCCAAAATCTTCTCTGGGCTCTCTCCTTTTAATGAACTCTTGATTTTCATCTTTCTCTCTTTCATTTAATTTTGATACTTGTGCTTTTGCTGAAGCACCATTATACATTCCCCTTTCACCAGATTTGGAATCGTAAAGTGAATTCCATTCTCTCATAAAAGTTCCCACATTTGGTTTCTCTTTGTAGTTTACTGAATTATTAGCAAGTGCTCTTTGTCCGTTATACTCCCACCATTGACCAGATTTCGCTTTCCTCATTTCACCATCGTTGAGGTCTGACAAACTGATAAGTGCTGAACGGCGAACACCTCCCACAACAACAATAGCTGCTATCTTACAAACAATATCGTGACATTCTATGGGTTTGAGTTTTCTACCAGCTGCATCTTGAAATATTTTTGTCGAAAAATGAAATAGGTCATCTAGTGGTTCTGGGCCGGATGCTCTTCCTCCAAACGTCTTGAGAGGTGTTCCCGCTTCTCTTACTTTAGACAAATCCCATTGTGGAACTTGACCACTCCACAACAAACTGAGTAATTCTTTATATGCTTTTGCCCATCCTAATTTGGAATCTGCTACAACAATGGTTGTATCAGTTGGATGGAATTCTTCTGCGATTATTGGTAATTGTGAAACATGATTCGCTTCTACACTAAATCCTACCCCTGTTCCGTTCATAAGAACGTAAAGGATTTCATCGAATGATCTAGGATTGTCAATCTTTACATAAGAGCAATTGTATCCAGCAATATTCTCTTTCCTAAGTGCTTCCCCAGCAGTCATCATACATCGCATTGAAGGCATAACATTCAACGACATTACCTCTTTTTTTAGTTTCTCTAATTCTCCATTTTCCAAATCATAGTTACACATCTCCTTGAGGTGTTCTTGAAAAAATTGAAAAAACCGATTTACTGTTTCGCCCCATGTTTCCCTCCGTTTCTTCTCATAATCCCATCTCGCATATCTTGATAAATGAATAAATTGTTGGTATTGAGTTGGTAATCTTTCGGGATCGGGTACGGTCATTTCTTTCTCCATAGTGCTAGGTGAGTTTTTGCGTGTAGATTTTTAAATGTATTTTTATTTATGATGTCGATTATTCTTGTTTCATTGATACTAGAAAGAATCATATCGTTGATGTCTTTACAAGCAACTGAGTCTGGCCAGATACAAATATTCCAACCCTTGTTTATCGCATTTTCCATCTTGGATATAATTTCTTTGTTTCTAGGTTCATTATCAAATATTAGTGTTCCTTTGTGTTCATCCATCGCTTTCTTAATATCATCATTCCCATTGAAACCGATATCTGAACCAGCCATAGCAATACTATTTTCAAGAAACATAGAATCGAAAGGCCCTTCAACTATATAGAATTGTTTTTTCAAATCCAATCGATCTAATCCAAATATTTTAGATGATTCTTCGTTCATCTTAATAGTTATATATCGGAGTTTGGTATTGGTAAATGCCCTGCCTTGAAATGTAATTAGTTGCTTGTCTTTATCAAAGAAGGGAATAACAATTCTCTGTTCATTTTCACTCAAGTCATAATCTCGTTTTGTCATCTTTTTGACAAACGTTTTAAAATCATCTGTATAATATAGGTAATTCAGAAATTGAGGCGGAATAGAACGATTCACCAAGTATGTCTTAGCAAAATGGTCATCATCCAAATCGCTGATTTTTGGTAATTCTATCTTTGAATGGAATTTGGGCTGTTCATAATCTATCTTTGGGTCAGGTGTATTGTGACCTTTTCCTGTAATCCCTTCCTTATATCTTTCAAGAGCATATTCCTTATAGGTTTCCCCATCAAATTGTTTGAGGAAATTTGAGAATGTACTGCTCTGGCCACAATTATGACACCGAAAGAATAAGTCTGTTCTTCTTTGGTAGAAATAACCACGAGCCTTGGTTTTACTCTTTTGAGAGTCGCCACAAAAAGGACAACGAAAATTATATAATCCGTTATTTTTTCTTTTAAAAAGGAGAAGTCGTGAAGATAAAAGGTTCACATATTTTGTGTCGATGTAAGAAGGCATAATATAATTCTCTATTAATTGTTATACAGTAAGTATAACACGCTGAACTGAAAATGTCAATTCATTTCTAGGATATCACTTTGGGGATAACGTTTGTCAATAACCATGCAACAAGAGTTGCTGCACCTATGGTTATCCATCTCCAACGTTCAAGGGATTCTAACTTTGTGTAAATTAGATTGATATCGGAATTCATTCGGGTTTCGGTCTTATCAACCATCTGATTCATTTTATCTTGAAGATCGCCAATACGAGAATGAAGAATTTTCATCTCTTCTCTAAATTCATTATCTGTCATTTTATTGACATCTTGAGCAGTCAATAACCTACCAATATTTTCAGACAAATCATTAAGTTTACTAGTAGAAGTATCCAACTTCTTCATTAGAGCATCAAGCTCTTTAGTTCTATATTCGTCTTTTATTTTTAAAGTATTGATTTCCGTATTAAGTTTTAGTATAGATTCTTGTTCTGCCATGTGTCACTTCCGATGGTTTGACTTCTTGAATGAATTCTTTGCAAAAATAAGCAAAAGCTTTTGGTGCAAAAGTATTTGTGTGCACCGCCCACGATTCCCCATTCAACTCAGGGTCGTGACCATCATTATGTATTTCAATTTGATTGTCATTATTATCTGTGGCTTTCCAAGTTGCTCGAGATTTTTGAATCCATTCTCCATCCATCACTTGTTCAATTGAATCATCTGCATAGGTTTGCAGATATTCTTTGAATTTCATCATTTTCATTTTCCGTGTCTGAGGTATTGCATACATCCAGTAACGGAATCCATTACTATGATAGGTTTGTTGGGATACTTTCTCGCCCATGCTGTAATATATTTACCAACTTCATCTTCGCCAACATATGACTTGTACCGTCCGTACTTCTTCTTGCCAAGTAATGACCTTCCGAAAAGCTTTGGGTCTACACCAAACACATCTATACCACCAAATTTTTTCTTTATCAATCCTTTGGGTGTTTTTGATAAATCCAATGGTATATCTCTATAATCCATACCACCAGTTGCTGTAGTTGGAGAATCTTCTTCAAGTGCCCGTTGAATTCTTTTCAATGTAAGTGGATCGAATGCCAAATCTTCATTGTACATTCTTTCAAACTGGTCAAAAAATTGTAGCTCCAATTCTTCGTCATCAATTCTATAGCTATCCGATTGTTCTTTAATGAGAAAAAGAGCAGCACCATATGTTGCTATTTTCGACTTACCGCCAGGAACTTTACCCAATAGTTTCTTGATATTCCAGACAAGAGTATCAGAAAGAGTATAAGCATCCTTTTCTTCGGAACCTTCTAAGTTCCTTCTCTTTTTGAGAATCTTTCCATCTTTATCAATGATGCCTAATTTAAAAGCATCTGTTTTTTCAAATGGAGTTACCAGTTTCTTGATAAACTGATAAACGAAATATATGTTTCCAATTCCTGAGATTATTCCCATAATACTATTCTATCTTCCTTAGTTCTTTAATGGTAGTTTCATTCAAGGGTATATGACTTGTTTGAATGTCCGTACCATTTATTCCTCTTATTACATTGGGTAATCTGTCTAAAAATATCAAAAATGGTTTGAGGATTGAATGAAACTTATTTTCCACTCTAAAAAACAACATACGAGTTGCTGCTTCATTCTCAAACACATTATAGATAACAATCAAATGGTTGAGAATCAAAACAGTTCTCAGTTCACCAGTATCAAGAAAACGATTGAAGAGTCTTTTGACATACTTGATTTTATTCAAGTCTTCGTGAAACTCTTCGACAGAAGTACATTGTCGATTGTTATAATATTTCATAGCAAACATAAGATAGTTCTTATCATTCAAATCATCAAATAAATTCATTTTATCAAACTCTAACAAAAATGTTATGCAGTAATAGGCCCGCTACCACTTGCAAGATTTGATGATGTACTACCTAGAGCTAGAATCATCCATCCAGAATTAACATACAATAATGTTGCTGTCTGTCCAATTGCATTAAAAGTAATTGTATTATATCCATCATTAGCTGATGCTACAGGAGTAACAACCCCAGCAGGAGTGCTAGCAGCAACGGTACATACTAACATTTTAATCTGACCAGCAGTTCCAGCTGCAAGGGTAAATGCTTGTGTTCCTGTTGTGGAAATAAAAGATATTGGAGTTGTAACATCTATCGCACCACTTGTGAATGTGGTGGGAGTAACTGCTAATCCAAGATAAGTAGGAACTGTCTGAAATAAATTTTCGATTGTTATTTTTTTGGTTTCCGAAGCAGAAGTATCCGAAACCAACGTGAGGTCAGTATTTGCAGTTGCAGTTAGAGCATTTAACTCCGCTATTCTTTTATCAGCCATTATTTTCTTCTTTATCTAAATCGTTAACAACCACTTCTTTTTCTGGAAAGAGGGGTTTGGGTTCTTTGTCTTTTGGTGGTTCTTCTATCTCTATAAATTCGTTACAAAGAAGAACCGCACCTCTTAGAGTGAGTAAGTCATCGTTAATTAATTTCAGATTTTGTTCAGTATTCACTCTAGCTTTTTGGAGTTCTTCAAACTTCGCTTCGAGTTCTTTTCGCTTTTCTTTTATTTTATTGAGTTTCATTTTTATTCACTTAATTAATATTTCAAGATACCCCAAGCAGATAATTTCTGCTTGGGATTATAATATGTCTTATATCAATATTATGTAATATCGATAGTAGTAAGACTTGTATAGTTGGTAACAGTTGCGTTAGTACCAACACTCAATACTGCCCATGCTGCTCCTGTCCATAGAACAGTTAGAGTTTCCCCTATTGTTTGGAAAGTATAAGTTACTCCACCACCAAGCGTAGTTGTCATATCAACATCAGCTGTTGAAGATACGTTAGTTACAACAACTATCTTGATTTGTCCAGTATAAGTAGCGTCTGCCAAAGTGGTAGCGCATTGAACGTTCAAGGAAACTGCGTGTGTTAAAGACAACGCTGTGTCTGTGGTTACTGTTTCGACACTATTCAACCCAATGAACGTAGGAATCTTGTTAAAAAAGTTAGCAAGTGTAACTTTTTTGTTTGTTGGTGTCGTAGCTACGTCAGTAATAACGTGTGCTAAATCGGCTGCTGCGGGCGCTGTTGTCGCCGTTAATGCCGTTACTTTCTTGTCTGCCATTTTTTATATCCCCTAAAAGGTAAGTGCTGGGACTCAGCACCTTTAGTTTACATCGCGTGGAATCGGGGAGAACCATTTCTCCCCAAAGGAATTTCCAAGACGATTAACTTCTCAAAGTATTTATATTATAATTATGATGCAGTAACTGTAATAGTTTGCGCTGTTAACGCTGTCAATACTCTAAGTGCAGCTGTAGTAGTTCCACCATCAGTAGTATCAGAAATAGTTCCACTATTCAATGCAATATCTGCCTGACTTCCACCACCCAATGTATAGACATCGTTTGTCGAAAGAGTCAAACCTGCATTGGTAAAACGTTTTCTGTTTGCAGTTGAACCAGTTGCAGTATAAGTTAATGTTGCATTTCCGTCACCATCGGTTGATTGGTTTCCGTTTGCAAGAACAATTTGTGGCGAACCAGCAACTGTTACTCGTTCATCCCACGTTACTTCAACTGTTATAGTCTTACTTCCACCATTAATGTGTGAAGATGTAATAAACCTCGCAGATGTAATAGATGGGGTTGATAATGTAGTACCAAAATTCCCTTTCATTGCTGCTAGAACTTCTTGTTGAGCACCAGTATTACCATTACCAGAGGCAGCAGTTCCTGCTCTCATTGCCCAACCACCTGGCATACCGATACAATCTTGTTTTTTGTACGCCGAGTTCTCATCGGTAGACAACCACTTTGGTTTTTGTGCTTGTGTACCCGCTGCGGCTTTTCCCCATAAAGGCATAGTATTCTCCTTATTATTGTTATTAAAATATTAATTATTATATGACCGTTGATACAGCATACCACCGCCAGCTGAACCACCTTTAGTGTAACGAAAATTTAGTTCAGCATTTCTTTTTTCATCTACATAATCTTCTGTTTCAACAGAAAACCATTTGGATGCCATCTTATCCCAAAAATAAGCACCACCATCTATTTGATAGGGCCCTTCCAATCCATTTGTTTCAAACTTTGCTTGATAGTCTTTGTAAGTCATTCCTAGATTTGGAGCAACTTGGTCTATTCTTGCTCCCTTGTCGAACTCTTGTTCTCCAACTTCTATTCCGCCAATTGTGATAGCTTCCGTGACTTTTGATTTTTTCTCCTTCATACCAGAGACAGCATCTTTTAATGATTTTTTAGTCATGATTTCTTCCTTTTTTGTTTGTTCTTCGTGATCGCCTGTCCAATTTTTATCAACATAATCAAAAAATTCTTTTTTCTTTTCGCCCTTGAGTTCAGCAGGACTTTTTACACCGAATTTCTTTAAAGCACTTTGGAAAAACTTTTGGTAAGCTTCTTTATCACCAGTTGCTTCCATTGTCAAACCATAGTCACTTAGTATATCCTCTAAATCATAATCAGATACTTTAGTCTTACCAGCAAGAACATCCATCTTGTCTAGAAACCTAACCTTTTCTGCTTTCGACATTCTTTTCCATTTGTGTTGAATCTTTTTAGCGGCCAAGTCTACTTCGTAACCATCGGATTCAGCAACCTCAACTTCTTCATTTCTGATTTTGTCATAGTATGGATTGATGTTCTTGTACATCCAATCACTATCTGCTTTTGAGGTAGAACCTTGTTTCTCATTACGTTTCAAAATCTCTTGAACTTTCTTAACTTCAGCTGGTGTTCCGAATGCCTTAGCAAGTAGAAGATAATTTTCTGTGTGATAATTCTTATCCTCATTTTTCTCATACTCTTTCTTGAGTTTCTTGAGGTTGGCTGCTTCATCGACATTATTAGAACGTTTTTCTTTCATATTAGTCATTATATCTTTAAATTTTTTCATACTCGATTCCGCTGTTGGTTTAAGGTTAATTACATCCTTTTTAGATTTCTTTTTTGGTTTCCCTACTGGGTCATCATCTTCGTTTTCTTCTCTGGAAAGTTTAGCAGCAATCGCCATCTCTTTCTTTTTCTTGTCTGACTTACCCTTGAACTGAGGAGCATCGGATGATTGAAAATCTTTGATAACATCTTTCATACTTGCTTTTTTAACATCGATTCCTTCTTCGACTTCTTTTTTAATAGATTCACCAAATGCAAAATCTAAATCAGTACTCTTACATTTTGGACACTTAGTTCTTCCATATTGTAACGTAGAAAGTTTTGCTCTGAATTTTTTACCACATTCCATACATTCCATTCCGGCATCTCTTGTGGGTTTTTTTGCTTCATCAATCTCAACTTCTTCTCTCATTGGATTGGAAGAAACCTTAACTGTTGCAGTTAAACCACCCTTCTTTATCAGACTTGTAACATCCTTTTCTATTCCCTTTTCAACATATAGTACTTCATCTCTCCACTTGAATTTTCCAGAATGTTTCTTTATTAGAGTATTGATCTTTTCCATATTTGCTCTGTTGGGCATTTCATTGATATGATATCCTTTACCATCACAATGTTCACAACCCTCACCATCACATTTAGGGCATACAGATTTTCCATGACCTTCATTAACTTTTCTTTTCCCTAAAAGATTCATTACCATATCGGTAGATTCTGGATAGTTTTGTTTCATTCTCATTTCACCATAACCATTTTCCTTTGTCCATTGAATACCCATCTTTTTTGCTATAAGGTGTACAATCATATCCGCTTCTTCGGTTTCCAACATCCTCACCATTTTTGGATCGGGCATCGTTCCATTGGTAATCATCTCATCCGACATTGTTATCACATCATCTTTACCTTCTTTGAACTTGTGAGCAAGACTAGCAATCTGTTT
>ENA-UZXA01004605-UZXA01004605.1-metagenome-genome-assembly--contig:-Day-1-1m-contig-4605_pt1 | contig 16706 bp, 19 predicted proteins | sample MGYA00260336_ERZ794896 | MGnify/ENA metagenome assembly ERZ794896
TTATGACCGTCTCTTTTTACTACATACATATGCTTAGTTTTTTATTAATTATAAAAAATATTTTTTTTGATTACAGAAAGAAAGCTTTCTATAGTTTAAAAATCCTCATCAATGCTAAATCCTGAAGATTTAGTGTCGTTGTTTAAAACACCTGCTTTTTGATATTCAGAAACTCTTTTTTCAAAGAAATTCGTTTTACCTTGAAGAGATATCATGTCCATAAAATCAAACGGATTAGTTACGTTGTACTCTTTTTCACAATCCAATTCAACTAATAATCTGTCTGCGACAAATTCTAAGTATTGAATCATCAATTTAGAGTTCATTCCAATTAAACTAACAGGAAGTGATTCTGTGATAAATTCTCTTTCTATATTTAAAGCATCAACCAATATTTCTCTGATTCTTTGTTTTGGAACCTTATTTACAAGATGCTTGTTATGCAAATGGACTGCAAAATCACAATGAACACCTTCGTCTCTAGAAATTAGTTCATTTGAGAAAGCAAGCCCAGGCATCAAACCTCTTTTCTTAAGCCAAAAGATTGAGCAAAATGCACCAGAGAAAAATATTCCTTCAACTGCAGCAAAAGCAATTAATCGTTCTGCAAAAGAATCTGACTCGATCCATTTTAGCGCCCAATCTGCTTTCTTTTTGATAGCAGGAAAAGTTTCGATGGCGTTGAAAAGATTATCTTTTTCAACTGGATCTTTAACGTAAGTGTCAATTAATAAAGAGTAAGTTTCAGAATGAATATTTTCCATCATAATTTGAAAACCATAAAAAAACTTTGCTTCAGAATACTGAACTTCATTAACAAAATTTTCGGCAAGATTTTCATTTACGATTCCATCAGATGCAGCGAAAAAAGCAAGAATATGCTTAACAAAATATCTTTCATCATCTGATAATTTTTCTTTCCAATCGTTTAAATCTTCACTTAAATCAATCTCTTCTGCTGTCCAAAAACTAGCTTCACATTTCTTATACCATTCCCACAAATCGTGGTGTTCAATTGGGAAAATGACAAATCTATTTTTGTTTTCTTGTAAAATTGGTTCAACAGAGGGCATATTAATTAACTTTAAATTTTAAAAAAATTAGTACAATTTTTGGTTGTTGTTTTACACAAAGATTCTAAAATGTTTCCAAAAATAAAAGTAGTAGTTATTCACAAACAGGCTTAGTTCTTAACAATTGAAAAATCGTAAATTTTCATTATTTAGAATAGTTTCAAACATATTAAGCTTATAATCAACTATTTATATTTAGCAAATAACCGCATTCTAATTAAACAACTTATTTGATTTGATTTTTTGCTATATTTTCAAGCTCTAAAAACCAATCATTTCCAAATTTTTTTATCAAAGCTTCTTTAACAAATTCAAAAACTGGTTTTTTTAATTCGTTTCCTAAGCTACAAGCGTCAGAGCATATAAACCAGTTGTGATAATTCACAGCTGTAAATTCTGAATATTCTTTAATCCTAACAGGATATAAATGACATGAAATTGGTTTGTTAAAACTTATTTCGTTATTAGTATAAGCTTTTTCTATTCCACAAGATAAAGAACCGTTATCTTCATAATGCACATAAACACATGCTTTTGAATCTAATAAAGGTGTTTCTAATTTTCCATCACTTAGAGTAACATACTTGCCGTTAGAATTGATAGTTTTTTTTGCTCTTGGAGACAAGTATTTTGAAATTTTCTCAAAATTTTGATTTAACAATTCCGCTTCATTTTTTTCTAATGGTGCTCCAGCTGTTCCTTCAACGCAACAAGCCCCTTTACACTTTGAAATATTACAATGAAAATTATTTTCAATTATTTCTTCTGAAATTAAAGTTTTGCCAATCCTAAACATTTTATGAAATTAAGAAAATACTAGTCAAATATTTTGAATATAAATTATATTTGCAAAAAAAATTATGATTAATCCGAAAGAAATATTTACAGTAGGGATGATTCTTTTTGCTGTAATCGATATTATCGGAAGTGTTCCTATAATCATTGAACTAAGAAAGAAAGTTGGACATATTCAGTCCGAGAAAGCATCCATTGTTTCTGTGTTAATAATGATTGCATTTTTATTTATTGGTGAAGAAATTTTAAATATTATAGGAATTGATGTTAATTCTTTTGCTGTAGCTGGCGCGTTTGTAATCTTTTTTATATCATTAGAAATGGTATTAGGAGTGTCCATTTATAAAGACGAAACACCTGAAACAGCCTCAATAGTTCCAATTGCTTTTCCTTTAATTGCCGGAGCAGGAACTTTAACTACGTTATTATCTTTAAGAGCAGAATTTGAGCTAATAAATATTATAATAGCTATTCTGGTTAATATTTTATTTGTTTATTTGGTTCTAAAGTTTTCTGAAAAAATTGAAAGAATTTTTGGAAAATCAGGCATTGGAGTAATAAGAAAAATATTTGGTGTAATTTTAATGGCAATTGCAGTCAAATTATTTGCAAGTAATATTCAAGGTTTATTTTAATATGAAAAAAATTTATTTCTTTATAACAATAGCAATTTTACTTTTTGTTTTTAATCTCACAAAAATAGATTTTGAAAATATTCTTTCTAATGATAGCAAAATTGGGTTAACGGGTGCATTAGCTTGCGCATGCACAATTCTTATTATGGTTATTTTATTTATATCAAAAAAAATAAAAAATAAACAAAATTAAATTTTGGGTATGTGAATAACTTCTATACCAGCTTGTTTTAAAAAATTTATTCCAGATTTGTCTTTATACTCTATATTGTAAACAACTCTTATGATTCCAGATTGGAAGATTAGTTTACTACAATCCCTACATGGAGAAAGTGTAACATATAAAGTAGCATTTTTGCTTGACTGAGTTGATGCTGCGACTTTCATAATCGCATTTGCCTCTGCATGAAGAACATACCATTTAGTACAATTTTCATCGTCTTCACATGTGTTCTCAAATCCAGTTGGAGTTCCATTATATCCATCGGATATTATCATTTTATCTTTTACAATTAATGCTCCAACTTGTTTTCTTTTACAATGAGATAGTTTAGCCCACTCTTGAGCCATTTTCAAATATGCTATATCGTATTTTCTTTGTTTACTTGCCGTCATCTATATCATTTGATATATTAAATTTAAAGATACTAGTATTATAATTACCGAAACTATTTTTATATAAATTGTTCTAGAAATCAAATTAAGCTTATTTAAAATTGTATTTATTATAAGAATTACTAAAACAACAACCAATTGTGATAATTCAACTCCTAACGCAAATCCAATAAGGGGAGTGATTTTGGCATCCAATGAATCTGTTAACATCTCAAAATAATTACCAAAACCAAAACCATGAATTAATCCAAAAAATATAGAAAACCCGTATTCAAAAAGATTGTTCTTACTCTTTTTAGTCTCTAAAATATTATAAAGAGAAGTTACTATTATCGTAGTTGGAATTAAAAATTCTATAAGTTGAGATGAGGGTTTAAATAAGTCGAAAGCGGATAATATTAATGAAAAGGTGTGTCCAAAAGTAAAAAAAGTTACTACCCAAAAAACAGTTTTAAAATCCTTAAAATTATATACTATAGTAAGAGCGCAAAGAAAAAGCATGTGATCAATTGCATTCCAATCTAATACGTGGAGAAGCCCTAATTCTAAATAAAAAATTAAATCGTACATAATTTAAATATAATCAAAAGCCTCTTTCATCTTTTATGTTTTGATAAGCTTTTTGAATTTGCTGAAATTTATCTTGAGCAGCCTTGACATAAACGTCTCCTAGGTGCTGAACTTTATCCGGATGATGTTTTTTTGCTAAGTCTCTATATGACTTTTTAACCTGTTCGTTGGTTGCAGATTTTTCTAACTCTAAAATTTTATAAGCACCATCTGTTTCTTTAATAAACATAGCTTTAATGCTTAAAAAATCCGCATAGGATAATTTAAATAAATTTGAAAACTCTAATAATTTTTGAATTTCTAAATTACTTATTGTTCCATCAGCCTTGGCAATTCCAAATAAAAAATGAATCACTTGAAGACGACTTCCGTAATTTAAAGAAACATTAAATAGTGTTGATATTTTATTTAGGGAAATCCCTTTATTTTTTACATTTTGATTGAAAATTTTAAAAACTTCATTTGCTCTTGTTTTTCCATAAGCAGAAACAAAATATGTTCTTACAAAATCTAATTCGTTTTGAGTGACTTTTCCATCGGCTTTAATAACTAGAGAAGCAAGAGCCAGAAGATTAAGCTCAAAATCTTTATTTGATATTTTACTAACTCCTGACTTGAAAAGAGACCCAATAAAAAATCCTAAAACAGCTCCAGGAAATCTTAAAAAATAATATCCAATTAAAGCGAATAAAAGTTTATTCATTAATAAAAAATTTATTCAAATTTACAAATGTCAACTGAATTTAATACATACATTTTAATCATTCTTTATTATATTTACATCAATAAATAAAAAAAATATGTATCCAGCTGAATTAGTAAAACCAATGAGAGAAGATTTAACCTCTGCAGGATTTGTTGAACTTACAAATTCTGATGAAGTTAATAGCCAAGTTCCTAATAGCGCAACTGCTGTTCTAATAGTAAACTCTGTATGCGGTTGTGCTGCTGCTAATGCAAGACCTGGTATTAAATCGTCATTAATTAACGATAAAAAACCAGGTAAACTATTTACTGTTTTTGCTGGAGTTGACAAAGAGGCAACTGATGCTGCAAGAAAATTAATGATTCCTTTTCCTCCATCATCGCCATGTATTGCAATTTTTAAAGATGGTGACCTTGTTCATATGTTAGAAAGACATCATATTGAAGGAAGATCTGCTGAAATAATAAGCGAAAACCTTAAGCAAGCTTACGATCAATTTTGCTAATCCAATGTTGGAAAAGTAATTTTAAAGGTAGTTCCTTTATTAACTTTAGATTCAAAATCTATTTTTCCCTCGTAGGAGCTAACAAGGTTTTTAACCATTCCTAATCCAAGTCCCATTCCTCCAGATTTTGTAGTAAAGTTGGGTTCAAAAATGTTTTTTCTAATATTTAATGGGATTCCTGTACCATTGTCTTTAACCGTTATACTAACAGTTTTTGATATTTTTTTAATAGAAACATTTATTGATGGTGATTTAATATTTTCACATGCCTGGATAGCATTTTTTATTAAATTGGTCATTATCCTTACGATTTGGGGTCTATCTATATTTATGATTATTTTATCTTCTTTAGATTTAAAAATGATATGTTTTTCTTTAAAAATTTCTAGTGAAAGTCTAACGGCTTTTACAATATTTAGCTTTTCCCCTTGCTGTGTAGGCATCTCTGCGAAATTTGAAAAAGCAGATGCGATTGAGCTCATTGTATCAATTTGTTGAATTATTGTTTGAGAAAAATCTTCAACTTTATCTTTATTTTTTTTGTCATTTCTAAAGTCTCTTTCAAAACTTTGAATACTTAGTTTCATTGGGGTAAGAGGATTTTTAATTTCATGAGCAACCTGTTTCGCCATTTCTCTCCAAGCTTGTTCCTTGTTAGATTTTGATAATTCTTTAACATTTTTGTCAAGCATATCAACCATATTATTATATGATTCCACCAAACTATTAACTTCTTTACTCCTCGCTTGAATTTTAATTTTAGTGTTTCTTTTGTCCAAACGTGTTTGTTTCATTTTTAAAGCAATTTCAGAAATTGCTTTTGTCATGTACTGGGAAACAAAATATGAAATAATTATTGAAAGTATAAAAAGGAAAAAATAAACTTCTCCTAAAATTATTAGAAATGAATCTAATTCATATGAATTTAAATTATCATCATCGTAATAAGGAAGGTTTAGAATCCAAAGCGGATTAAAATTATCATCCAAAATTAATGAAAAAGAGGATCTATATTGTGTGTCATTTCTTTGTATAATTTCAATAATTTTAGAATCTTTTAGATTAAGAATTTTATTTAAAAGTTCTTGATTTATTAGAGATATTTCGTTTTTTGGTAACGTTGAATTAATTAAATCTCCATCTAAAGAGTATATGCTAAACTTAACGCTTTGAACATCTGAAACTTGATAAATTTTTTCGCTTAAAATTGAATCTAATTTTTTTGGGTCAAACTGTGTCACAGATTCTTGAGAAAAATAAGCAATACTTCGCTGAATTTGAGCTTCTTTTCTCTCTAATCTTTTCGAGTGATACTTTTCGGACTGAGTTTTAAATTGGGGAATTGTAATTAATGAAATTAACACAAAAGTAGCAACAACTATTACAGTCATAGCTAAAAAAATTCTAGCCCGTAATGATAAATTTGTTTTAACTTTTAATTTACTAATCAATTTCTGATTTTTTTATACAACTTAATAAGAATAAATAAAGAACCTATAAATATTATCAAACCAATTGTGAGCTTCAACCAACTTACATTGTTTTTTAAAACTACTAAAAATACAATAGACACTAATATCACACTTGTGACTTCATTCCATATTCTCATAAAATTAGATGAATATTTTATAATTCCTGAGTTTAATTCTTTTAAAATGAAATGAGTTTTTAAATGATATATGATTAATAAAAAAACGAATCCTAACTTGGCTATCATCCAATTTTCCAATAACCAACTTGGGACTAAAAGAACCATCCAAAATCCAAATAAAATCGCTAAAACAGATGATGGCCATGTTATTATAAACCATAAACGATTCATCATTATAATAAATTGGTCCATTAAAATTTTTTTGTTAGGACTAGGTTTTGATGAAGCTTCAATAAAATAAATGAATAATCTAGGTATGTAAAAAAGGCCTGCAAACCAAGTTATAACAAATATTATATGCAACGATTTTATGTAACTAAAATATTCCATTGTTCAAAAAATTATTTGATATTTGCCCATTCATCAATCCATCTGCTTAGAGTTTTTACCCATTCTTTATCATCATTTAAGCAAGGAACTACATGAAATTTTTCTCCCCCCTTTTCAATAAAATCTTCCTTAGCCTCCATTCCAATTTCCTCTAAAGTTTCTAAACAATCCGAAACAAAAGCAGGTGTAACAATTGCCATGTTTTTAGTTCCAGATTGAGCAAAATTTTCTACAACTTTATCTGTATATGGTTTGAGCCATGGCTGTCCGGCTAATCTAGATTGAAAAGAACTGGAGTATGATCCCTCCTTAAGCTCTAAATAATCGGCAACTTGTCTTGTAGTTTCATAGCAATGATGCCTGTAACAAAATTGATGAGCTGGTGATTTTGTCTGACAACAACTGCCGTCAATTTTGCAATGCGATTTTGTGATGTCTGTTTTTCTGATATGTCTTTCTGGAATACCATGATAAGAAAAAAGCAAATGGTCCCATTCTTTATTTTTTAAATGACTTTGTATAGAGTTTGATAAAACTCTAATGTAGTCTTTATGATTATAAAAAGCTGGAAGGTTTGTAAACTCAACTTGTGGAAAAAATTCATTTTTTATTTTTTCAGCTAAAACTAAAATAGTTTCAGTTGATGCCATAGCATGTTGAGGGTAAAGAGGAATGAGCAAAATTTCTGTTACTCCTTTATCAACCAATTCTTTAATTCCTGAATGAATAGAAGGATTTCCATATCGCATTGCAAGAGCTATTGAAACTGAGGTCATTTCCTTAACTTTTTCCAAAAGCCTGTATGAAAGGACAATTAAAGGAGATCCTTCGTCCCACCATATTTTTTTATAAGCTTTTGCAGATTTTTTAGGTCTAAGGTTCAATATAATACCTTTAACCAGAATTGTTCTTAACCACAACGGCTCGTCAATAACTCGTTCGTCCATTAAAAATTCTTTCAAATATTTTTTTACATCTTTAGTTGCTGTACTGTCTGGCGACCCTAAATTAACTAGCAAAACTCCCTTCATATTATTAAATTGACATTAGATATTTTTTTGGGGTAGTACCAAATTTTTTTTTAAAAGCATTAATGAAATGAGTTGCTGTACTATACCCCACTTTAAGAGCAACCTCATTGACATTGTAATTCCCTGATGATAAAAGTCTTTTAGACACTTGCATTTTATAATCGATTAGAAAAGCAAAAACAGAGGATCCGTAAACTTGTTTAAAGCCTTGTTTTAATTTTTTTAAACTTATATCAACTTCTTTTGCAAGCTCAACAAGAGTTGGTGGTTCAATCATTCTTGAAATTACAATTTGCTTTGCTTTTTTTATTTTTTTTATATTATTGTCATCAGCTAAAAAAGGACATTGTTCAATATCCATTTCTTTATCCTTACTAAAATATAAACTCATAAGTTCAAAAATCTTACCTCTTAAATATAATTTATACATTGAAAGATTTAAAGATTGCTGGTACATTTGGTTTAATATTATAGCAATCATTGGACCAATTTTTTTTTCTTTATAAAGTTTATTTCCAATATTATCGTTATTAAGAAAAGAAATTTGATCCGATTCATCTGAAAATAAGCTATGAAATTTTTTAATTGATATTAATATTGACAAAACTTGGCTATTTGAATCTAACAAAAGGTTAATTGGAAGCTCTTTATCTGGATTATACAATAAAATCGAGTTTTCATTTTGAACATTTAAAACATAAGACCCTTCATTAAATAAGAATTTTGAAGCCCCTTTTAAACAAAAATGAAACTGAATGTAGTCTTTACTAATATTGAAAATGAAATTTGACTCAAAATCATTATCGTTGGTTTGTTTTAGTAAAATTATTCCTTGATCGACTGTAAAAGTTTCAGTAGATCCTTTTGCGATACTTTTTAATTTCATTTAAATAAATTTTTTAATTTAGAAACGTTCTAAATTAATGATTCTTAATTTATATCTTACATCTGTAAAAATATAAAAATTTACATTATTTTAATAACTCTTTTCGATAAAAAACTTGTGGAGTTATTTATAGAACCTCTAGAGTTATTTTTTAACTAAAGTGAATATTATTTTTACGATAAAATAATTAATTATTTGAAAGCTCCTTTTTTCAATGTTATTGGGATCAGTTATAAAAATGCAAATACTTCTATTAGAGGAAATTTTAGCTTAAATCTTGACCAATCTAAACTTCTTATAAAAGATTCTTTACAAGCAGGTGTTGACAATATAATTGTTAATTCTACATGCAACAGGGTTGAAATTTATTCCTCAACTTTAGATTTTAATCTGCTGACCGAATTGCTTTGTAAACACTCTAACGGGACTTCAAAGGATTTTAAAAAGTTTGGTTATTTCCTAAATGGAGCAGAAGCTATAAATCATATTTTTAAAGTAGGAACTGGACTAGATAGTCAAATCTTAGGAGACTTTGAAATTATCGCTCAATTAAATAATAGTTTTTTAAGGTCAAAAAAATTAAATGCAATTAATCCTTCATTTGAAAGATTATTTAACATGGTAAAGCATGCGAGCAAAAGAATCAAAAACGAAACAAAAATATCTACTGGAGCAACTTCAGTCTCGTATGCTGCTGTTCGATATATCTTAGATAATATTTCTGATTTAAAAACAAAAAAAATTCTTTTATTTGGAACAGGTAAAATTGGAAGAAATACATGTGAAAATTTAGTCAAGCACACCTCCAATAAACATATAACTTTAATTAATAGATCTGAAGAGAAAGCTAAATTAATAGCCGGTAAATTTGAAGTTTTGGTAAAAAATATTTCAGATTTAAATTATCAAATATCAAAAACTGACATATTGATAGTGGCTACTGCTGGTAACAAGCCCACTGTAATTAGCGAAATGGTATCGAGATCTAAATCGCTTACAATTTTGGATTTATCAGTACCCAAAAATGTTGATGAAGAATTGGGATCTTTTAAAAATGTAGATTTATTAGATTTAGACTATCTATCTAAAGTAACCAATAAAACTTTAGAAAATAGAAAAAAATTCATTCCTGAAGCTGAAAAAATAATTAAAGAAATTACAGAAGATTATTATTTATGGGTTGAAACTAGAAGATTTGCTCCAACAGTTAATGCTCTAAAAATAAAACTAAAAAAAATTCAAGAAAACAAAATCAATATTCTTAAGAAAAAAACATCATCTTTCGATGACGCAAATGTCAAAGAAGTCTCTGAACACTTAATTCAAAAAATAACAAATCAAATTGCTAATCATTTAAGAGACAGCGATGATTTTGAAGAAGAATTGGAATCTATAAAAACAATTTTTCAACTTAATCACAATGATTACTAAAATAAAAATTGGCACTAGAGAAAGTAAGCTTGCTATTTGGCAAGCAAATTACGCAAAGACTAAGCTTGAATCCCTGGGACTAAATTGTGAGCTTATTAAAATAAAATCTGAGGGAGACGTAAATCAAATTACGCCTTTATATGATTTTGGAGTAAGCGGAATTTTTACAAAAAGCCTTGATCAATCTTTATTAAATAACACCACAGATATAGCTGTCCACAGTTTTAAAGATGTTCCAATAAATTTAGCTAAAGGATTATCTGTTCATTGTGTTTTTAAACGAGCAAGTTCTAAAGATATTTTAGTTTTTAAAGAAAAAAATATCGATTTTAACAAAGATCTTACTATTGCAACAAGCAGTATAAGAAGAAAAACACAATGGAAAAATAAATATCCTAATCATAAAATTGTATCCCTAAGAGGAAATGTAGGATCAAGAATCACAAAACTTGAAAAAAATGATTGGGACGGGGCGATATTTGCAAAAGCAGGACTTGATCGATTATCAATATATCCCGAAAACAAAATAATATTGGACTGGATGATCCCCTCTGCAGCGCAAGGAGCTATTGCAATAGCATCAAGAACAAATGAAAACGAATTAAATAATTTATTAAAGTCTATCTCGTGTAGTTCAACATTTCACTGTGTAAGTCAGGAAAGACAATTTTTAAAATTAATGAATGGTGGTTGTTCTGTACCAATCTCTGCATTTGCAAAAATAGAAGGTGATAAGCTTGTCTTCAACGCAAGTATCTCCACATTGGATTCAAAAAACATAATCAGGGTTGAAGACAGATTTGACTGTAATGATTTGAAAGCTGGCGAAAAAATGTTCAAAAGGATTTTAAAAAACGGAGGTAAAAAAATACTTCAAGAACTCAAGAAAGAAAATGAAAAAAATTAAAATTCTTTCAACAAAAAAATTAAGTAAAGATTTAAAATATCTTTTCGATGATTTAAAATTTGATTTATATCATGATGATTTTATTTCGATCCAACTTTTAAGATTAAACCTTCCCAAACATAATGGAAGCTGGATATTTACAAGTAAAAATGCTGTTGAAGCAGTTTTTTCAAGTAATCAAAATATTGGTAATTTTTTTAATAAAATTTATTGTGTAGGCAAAAACACAAAAGAACTTTTAATTAAAAAAGGGCAAAAAATTACGAAAATGACTCAAAACTCATCAAATTTGGCTGATTTTATATTAAAGAAAGCTAAAAATGAAAAATTCATTTTTTGTAGAAGTAATATTAAAAATGAAGAGTTTTCTGATTTTTTTACTAAAAAAAATATAGAATTAAAGGAGATAGTTTCTTACAATAACATAGCAAGACCAGTAAAGTACAATCAAATTTTTGATGCAATTTTATTTTATAGTCCTAGTGGTATAAAAAGCTACCTAATAAACAATTCATTGAACAATTCATATTGTGTATGTATTGGAAAAACCACATCAAAATATGCTCATAAATATTCAAACAAAGTTTTAAGTTGCAATGTGCCAACAATTGAAAATGTAATTCACAAAACAATTAAATTATTTGAAAATGATTAAAAACGAAACCCCTCTTTTTTTGAGAGCTTTAAATGGAGAGACCGTAGAAAGGCCTCCTGTATGGATTATGAGGCAAGCAGGAAGATACTTGCCGGATTTTATGGTTTTAAAAAATAAATACGATTTTTTTACAAGATGTCAAACACCAGAACTAGCCACTGAAATAACTTTAATGCCAATTAAACAAATTGGATTAGACGCCTCAATAATCTTTAGTGATATTTTAGTAATTCCTCAAGCAATGGGAGTTAACGTTGAAATGAAAAATAATTTTGGTCCGTACATAGAGTGCCCTATTAGAAAAAAATCTGACGTGATTAATTTAGATATTAAAAATGTAGAAGAAAAATTAAATTATGTTTTTGAAGCAATTAAAATGACTAAAAAAGAACTTCCCGATGATATTCCTTTAATCGGATTTGCAGGATCTCCATGGACAATATTATGCTATATGGTTCAAGGCAGTGGTTCTAAAAACTTTGATATAGCTAAAAGTTTTTGTTTTGAAAATCCTGAACTAGCTAAATTACTTTTAAGTAAAATAACATCAATAACTATTGATTATTTAAAAAAGAAAATAGAAGCAGGTGTTGATGCTGTTCAAATTTTTGATTCGTGGGGAGGTGTACTGTCTCACACTGATTACCAAATTTTTTCATTTCCATATATAGAACAAATTACAGCTGTCTTAAAAGAGGTTAAACCTGTGATAATCTATCCAAAAGGATGTTGGCACTCCATAAATGCATACTCGAAAATTGGTGCTTCTGGACTTGGAATAGACTGGACGTGTTCAGCTAGAAATGCCCGCTATTTATCAGGAAACAATATTACTCTACAAGGCAATTTAGACCCAAGTAGATTATTTTCTCCTAAAAAAGAACTAATAAGTCAAACGACACAAATGTTGAATGAATTTGGAAAAGATAAATATATTGCAAATTTAGGTCATGGAATTCTTCCAAATACACCTGTTGATAATGTTAAAGTTTTCGTAGAAACTATTAAAAATTATTCTTCATGATAAAAAATACCTTTTCTAAATATATTGATATTCTTCAAGGAGATATAACGTCCGCCTTGGAAAAGGTTGATGAATTAGGAAAGTTCAAGAAAGATGTTTGGTCAAGAGAAAAAGGAGGCGGCGGTTTAACTATGGTTATTGAGAATGGCAAAGTTTTTGAAAAAGGAGGTGTAAATGTTTCTAAAGTTCATGGTAAACTTCCAAAATCAATGGCAGCGATGTTAAAAACTAAAGATTCTGATTTTTATGCATGTGGAATAAGTATTGTTTTACATCCCAAAAATCCAATGGCTCCCACTTTTCATGCCAATTTAAGATACTTTGAGCTGTACGAAAATGGAGTCTTAAAAGATAGATGGTTTGGAGGAGGTCTTGACCTTACTCCTTATTATATTTTTGAAAATGATATTATTCATTTTCATACTAAATGTAAAATCGTTTGTGATAAATACAACTCAAGCTTTTACAATAATTATAAAAAAAGATGTGATGAATATTTCTGGAATTCACACAGAAACGAAGCTAGAGGTGTTGGTGGATTGTTTTTTGATTATTGTAGAGAAAGTAAAGAAATGTCAATTGACAAATGGCTTTTATTTATTAAGGATATGGGGCAATGTATTTTGGAATCTTATATTCCAATTATTGAAAAAAGAAAAAAAACAGACTTTAACAAGATAAACATAAACTGGCAACAGATTAGAAGGGGAAGGTATGTAGAATTTAATCTTCTACATGATAAAGGAACTTTGTTTGGATTAAAAACCAAAGGGAGAATAGAAAGTATATTAATAAGTATGCCTCCCAAAGTTAAATGGAGTTATGATTTTAAAACAGAAAAAGGAAGCCCAGAAGAAAAGCTTATTAAAATATTAGAATCCCCAAAAAATTGGGTTTAAATTAAAAATATGTATCCATTAAATAGAAATCGAAGACTTCGTTCAAAACAATCTTTAAGAAATTTAATTAAAGAGTCTAGCTTACATCCTCACGACTTTATTGTTCCTCTTTTTATAATAGAGGGAACTAATTTAAAAGAAGATATCCCCTCAATGCCTAATTATTTTAGATACAGCTTAGACATTGTAAAAAAAGAAGTCAAACTGCTTTGGAATATTGGTGTTCAAGCGGTTTTGTTGTTTGTTAAAGTAGAAGACCATTTAAAAGATAATTTTGGAACTGAGGCTTTCAAGAAAAATGGTCTTATGCAAAAAGCCATAAGGGAAATTAAAAATAGTGTTCCTGAAATGACTATTATGACCGACGTGGCTTTAGACCCTTACTCAAGTTATGGTCACGATGGTATTGTAAAAGACAATAAAATTCTGAATGATCAAACTAACATAGTTTTGTCCAAGATGGCTCTAAGTCACGCAGAAGCCGGAGCAGATATTGTTGCTCCAAGTGACATGATGGATGGCAGAGTTTTGTCTATAAGAAAAGCGCTTGAAGACAATGGCTTTCACGATACTGGGATAATGAGTTATGCAGTTAAATACGCCTCAAGTTTTTATGGTCCATTTAGAGATGCTTTAGATTCAAAACCTGGCTTTGGAGACAAAAAAACTTATCAAATGGATTTTCATAATAGATTAGAAGCGATTGCAGAAGCAAAATCTGATATTGAAGAAGGTGCCGATATAATAATGGTTAAGCCTGGAATAAGTTATTTAGATATTTTGCGAGATTTAAAAAACCAATTACATTGTCCATTAGCAATTTACCAAGTCAGCGGAGAATACTCAATGCTTAAAGCAGCAGCTAAAGAAGGCTGGCTAGATCATGATAAAGTAATGATGGAGCAACTTGTTTCAATGAAACGGGCTGGAGCTGATATAATCGCCTCATATTTTGCAAAAGAGGCTATAAAATTACTCTCTTAATTTTCATACATTAGTAGTATATGAAACGTTTAAAAAACAAAATTGGTTTAATAATATCTTTATTTTTAATTTTTGTTGGGTTTAATTTCAGTTCAGATATTGTTTATTTGTCTGAATTAGTTGGAACGGTTTATAAAATGCAAAGAACTAATGCAGATATTACTGACTATAAATATTTTGAAAACATAACGCTTTCTAAAAGTACTTCCCCTCAACCTTGGCCAATTCACAAAAACTATAACAATGTTCCAGAAACTGAAAACTTAAAAAAAATTCATGCAGAACTTGGAACTATAGCTTATTTAATAATAAAAAACGACTCTATTTGGTATGAAAAATATTATCAAGGTTACGATAAAAACGCTTACAGTAACTCTTTCTCAATGGCAAAAAGTATTGTATCAGCCACTATGGGAAAAGCTATTCAAGACGGATATTTTGAAAGCATTGATGACAAAGTAGGTTTATATATTGACGGTTACTCAGAAGGATTTGCGAAAAAACTAACTATTGGAGATTTATCAAGTATGGCTTCTGGACTAGATTGGAATGAAAGTTATACAGATATATTTGGAGTTACAGCAAAATCTTATATTTCAAGTGAACTTAATGAATTAATAAAATCAAGAGCTATTATTGAAGAGCCCGGTAAAAGCTTTAAATATTACAGCGCTAGCACACAGCTTCTTTCCATGGCAATCGAAAAAGCTACTCAAAATAAAATATCAAATCTAGTACAAGATTGGTTTTTAGAGCCCTTAGGTTTTGAAAATAATTCACTTTGGCAAATTGACGGAAAGAAAAATAATACTATAAAAGCATATTGTTGTTTTAATTCTAATGCTAGAGATTTTGCAAGGTTTGGAAAACTTTATAAAGATTTTGGAAAATGGAACGGAACTCAAATTCTAGATTCCTCTTTTGTTGCTAAATCTATTAAACCTAGATTTAAAAATAGTCCTGAGTATGGCTATGGATTTTGGCTTGGAAAAATTAATGAAAATGATTTTTTTGCTATGAGAGGGATATTAGGTCAATATGTAATTGTAGTTCCTGAAAGAGATCTTATTGTTGTAAGACTTGGTCAAAAAAATCTTGAAAAAAACAATGATAGACCAAAAGATTTTGATGTTTACTTAATAGAAGCATTAAAGATGTTTGATAGCGTAACGTTTGATTATGAATGATAGTAAACTTCTTTCAATAAAAAACCTAACCATCAATATAGGTGATCAAATTATTTTATCAAATGTTTCATTTGACTTAAAAAAAAATGAAGTTCTAGGGCTTGTAGGTGAATCTGGAAGCGGAAAATCATTTACTGCACTATCAGTTTTAGACTTGATTAATATAAAAAACTTAAAGACTGAGGGGCAAATAATTTTCGACGGAAAAGAGTTGAGCAAATTGTCCAATAAAGAGTATCAAAAAATAAGAGGAAAAGAAATATCAATAATTTTTCAAGAACCAATGAGTTCTTTGAATCCAAGCATGAAATGTGGTGATCAAATTTCTGAGATTATTATTAATCATGAAAAAATTAATAAAAAAATAGCAAAACAAAAATCTATCGAGCTCATCGAAAAGGTTCAATTAAAAAATCCTGAATTAGTATTTGAAAAGTATCCTTTTCAGTTAAGTGGGGGGCAGCAACAAAGAGTTATGATTGCAATAGCAATAGCATGTAAGCCTAAACTATTAATTGCCGATGAGCCGACCACTTCCTTAGACAGTCTAGTAAGAAATGATATTATTTCTTTAATTAAATCTTTACAAAACGAATATAACATGAGTGTTCTGTTTATATCTCACGACTTAAAGCTAGTTTCAAAATTTGTTGATAATTTGATTGTATTAAAAAAGGGGGTAATTATTGAAAGGGGCATTTCTTCCCAAATATTTAATTCTCCAAAAAAAAAATATACTAAGCATTTAATAGACTCTTCTCCTCCAAAAAATAATAGACCTAATAGATTAATTACTTCAAAAACTAAGAAAAACAAGCTTAT
>ENA-UZXA01002548-UZXA01002548.1-metagenome-genome-assembly--contig:-Day-1-1m-contig-2548_pt1 | contig 16536 bp, 17 predicted proteins | sample MGYA00260336_ERZ794896 | MGnify/ENA metagenome assembly ERZ794896
CATAAAAATGTTTCTCATAATTGTCATGTCATCACATAATGCTGAATTTTGATATATTGTCTCTATTCCAGCAATTTCTTCAGATTCTTTCCTATTTTTAATCTTAGTTTCTTTACCATCTACAAAAATATTACCTTCATTTGGATCAACAACTCCAGACATCATCTTAATTAAAGTCGATTTACCAGCTCCATTGTCCCCTAAAAGTCCAACTACCTCATTTGGAGCTATATGAAAATCTACACAATCAAGAGCTACTAAATTACCATATCGTTTTGTAATATTTTTAGCTTCATATAAATTTACTTGATTCATATTTATAACCTTTTACGAAGTGCTACATTAGTAATAGCAGCAATTATAATTAAGCTGCCAACAAACATATCAAAATAAAATCCTGGGGCTCTAAGTAATAATAAAAGATCTTGAATTGTATAAATTAGAGCGGTACCTAGCATTATACCAATAATTGAACCACGACCTCCCATCAAAGCACATCCACCGATAACACACGCTGCAATAGCTTCTAATTCTAAACCTAAACCGCCTCCAGGCTGAACACTACCTACTCTACTCATTGCTACCACGCCTGATAATGCTGCACAACCACCAGCAATTGCAAAAGCTATCAATTTTACTCTTTTAGGATTTATTCCAATTGCTGTTGCAGCCTCAGCATTTCCTCCTACAGCATAAAAATGATTGCCTATTTTATGATGATGAAGAAGAAAATAGAAGATTATTCCTACTGCAATAAACCAAAAAAAGCTTGCGTCTATAACACCAACATCTCCTTTAAGTAAAACTTCATAACTTTCACTTTCATATTTATATCTTAGGGATTTAGCTCCATGATAAAGTAATGTGCTACCTTTCCATAAAAGCATGGCTCCTAAAGTTACTATGAATGAAGGTATAGCAAACTTATTAACAATATTGCCGTGAACAAGACCTGCTAGTATTCCTACAATTATTCCAACAAGCATAGCAAGATAAGGACTTAAAGAGTATTCCTTAACCATAGTAGCAGTCACAATTGCACAAAAAGTATAAAGGGTGCCAACTGATAAATCAAACTCACCAGTAATCATCAAAATTCCTACACCAATTGCCATTATTCCGAGTGGGGCCATTGATTTAAGTAGCACAGCAATATTAGCTGGATTTAAATATCTAAAACTATCAGCAAACATTAATCCACCAATAATTGCTACTATTTGTATTGATACAAAAAGGAGAATTATACCTCCTGCTGGCTTGCTTCGAATATTATCAATAAAATTTTTCATAAATTTTTATTATTTTAAAGTTAATTTAATTAGCGGCAATTTATTGCCGCTAAAATAAGTAATATATTATCTAGTTATACCTGCCCATTTAAATGCTGATTCAACATTAGATTTATCAACTAAACCTGAGCCACCAGTATTCATGTCAGCTGGAAGTAGCCCATATTTTAAATATTGAGCTAACATAGTCACAGACATAAAACCTTGATGATAGGGTTGCTGATCTACTGTCGCAGTTAAAGATCCATTAGCAATGTTATCTAAAATCTCAGGTGTTATATCATAACCACCTACTGGAATATCCATACCAGCTTCTTCAACAGCTCTTACTGCAACTGAGGTAGGTGTAGAACCTAATCCGATAACAGCATCAGTTTCAGGATGACCTAAAAGATATTGAACCATAATGTTTAATGCTTCTGAGTGATCAGTACCTGTTCCAAGTAATTCTGTTGTTCCACCCATTGCTGTAATTCCATTATTTACACCTTCATGTCTTTGTACTGCATAAACTGCTTCTGGAAATTCAACTGGAGTAAATACATGATCTCCTGCTTTTAAACCATGTTCAGAAATCATGCGTTCAGCTAATGTTTGTCCAGTCTCAATAAAGAACTGTCCAATATAAGCCATACGACAATTACCTTTAGCTCTTTGTGAATCATCAATGTTGTGAAGTACTACAGGAATACCAGCATCCATTGCTTTACAAACTATTTCATCAAATGCATCATCATCCCAAACAGTCATAGCAATACCATCAACTCCATTTGCAATGGCTGTTTCTATAATATCATTTGTTTTAGCTGTATCAGAATCACCAAATTCCATATACATACTAATCCCTTGATCTTCTGCTGCATCATGTGCACCATTAATTGATGGTACAAAAAATTCAACATCCTCAGCTGTCCAAATCAAAAATAAAATATCTATATCTGACCAGTCATTATTTGAATCTTTATCGATTGCTTTTGCACTTCCAATAGAGATAAATAAAGTAGCTAAAATAATTGAAAATAATTTTTTCATAATTAACCTCCCTAATTAAAATTATTAAAATTATTATAAACAGAATAAAAACTATTAAACAAGATAAAAAAAAATTAATTAAATAAATATATTAGTATGAAATACATACTAATACAAAATAAATATTTAGCCTATTTTTTTCTTGATTAATAAAATTAAATCTTCATTGAATTTTTAGCAATTTAAGATATGTTTTCAAAATGGTAAAATTTGAATATAAATCAATTGAAAATCAACAAGAACAAATGCCAAATTGGTATCGTCCAAATATTGATAAAAAAGTACTAAAAGAATTAATGAAACGAAGTGATTTACCAGCATGGATCAATACAATATGTTTCTTTGGGGTTTTAATTTTTAGTGGATACATTGCTTGGATATCTTGGGGAACCTGGTGGTCTATTCCTGCTTTTTTAGTATATGGCAATATTTATTCTTTTTTAAATGCAAGATGGCATGAGTTTGGTCATCGATCAGCTTTTAAGACAAGATGGTTAAATGATTTTTTCTATCAAGTATGTAGCTTTCTAGATTATTTTGAAGCGTATAAATGGAGATGGAGCCACACACATCATCATAGTAGAACAATTCATCTTGATATAGATTATGAAATTCAAGTTTCACGTCCAGCAAATTTACTTAATTTATTCGTTACCGATTTTTTTGCTATTGAAAGAGTTTGGGGGGAATTTAAAACTATATTTTGGCATTCATTAGGTATTATGACACCAATAGCAAAGGACTGTGTTCCAGAAAGTGAAAGAGGAAAAATGATTTGGAACTCTCGATTATATATGGCTATTAAAATAGGTATTGTAATTTGGGCATTTCAGATTGGGAGTTTTCTTCCTTGTATGTTTTTTATTTTACCTCTTATTTATGGTGGTACTTTATTTCAATTTGTAGCAATGTTACAACATGGAGGACTGAAAGCAGATTCCTGGGATCACCGAGAAAGCACGAGAACAGTCTATCTCAATCAATTTCTAGGTTGGTTATTGTATGCAAATATGAATTATCATATTGAACATCATATTTTTCCTCAGGTTCCCTTTTATAATTTACCTAAGATACATGAATTAATAAAAGATCAATGCCCGCGTCCTAATACAAGTTTCTATGACGGGATGAAAACAATGATACCAGCAATTATAAAACAGGCAAAAGATCCTGATTATCATCTACCTAGAAATCTTCCTGCAACCTAAGATAATATGATAGACGATACTAAATTTGGATCAAGAGATAAAAGAGGAGACTGGAAGCCATATAAATTATCTTCAAATATTCCTTTTTTTGATTGGCCATTTAGTATTAAAAATAATTTAAAATGGCTTTTAGGTATTCCTGGATACATTGCTCCTTGGACTTTCTTTTATGGATTAATTGCCATTATATTTTGGGTTTATCTTACGCCACCAATGGAAATAATAAAAAATTTTCACTACAGCTGGTTTTTATATCTTTTAATTAGAAATTTATTAATAACAATTATATGCGCAGGAGGGCTACACTTTTTTTTATATATTAAGAAATCACAAGGAAATGCTTTTAAATTTAATGCCAAAGGATTGGAAAAAAATAATAAGAATTTTTTATTTAAAGATCAAACAAAGGATAATATTTTTTGGTCATTATTTAGTGGGGTCCCTATTTGGACAGCTTATGAAGCTTTTTCTTTATGGGCATTTGCAAACGGTTATTTTTTAGGCTTGGAATGGACAATGCATCCTATTTACTTAGGTCTAACTTTCTTATTTCTTCCATTATTTAGAGAAGTACACTTTTATTTTGTTCATAGATTACTTCACACACCACTTTTATATAATTTTTCACATTACATTCATCATAAAAATGTGAACCCTGGACCTTGGTCTGGATTAGCCATGCATTGGCTTGAGCATATATTATATTTCAGCGGAACACTGATTCATTTTGTAATTCCTGCTCATCCTGTTCATGCAGTTTTTCAATTACTTCATGCAGGTATTGGTCCTTTATTTCATGGACACATAGGTTTTGATAAAATTCAAATTGGAAAATTTGGAATAGATACTCATAGTCATGCTCATTATCTTCATCACAAATATTTTGAGTGTAATTATGCAGATGGCGCAATACCATTAGATAAAATATTTGGAACCTTTCATAATGGTTCTGATGAAGCAAAAGAAAAAATGGTTCAAAGATTAAAACAAAGAATGAAAAAAATGAGAACTGTTGAAAAGTAAAAATAAAATTTTAAGTTAATTAATAAAGATATGAACAATTTTTGAAATTGTCAGAAAAGATCTAACAGTATACTTTATGGTATTTCAAAATAATATTTATCAACACAATTAAGAAAGTTTAACTATCGTCAATCAAGAAATATTCAATTTTTAGAGATTTAAATAAATTTCACCTTCTTCCTTCAGGATATCGTAAATTTTTAATGAAGGAAGTTCTAAGTAACTAATAGGATCACCTGATACTATACTATACTATACTATACTATACCTATTTCCACAACTTGCACATTCCAATTCTTCCCCCTCAACACTTGATTCATTTAGAAACGCTTGATTCTCAAAATGACAGTGTCCTTGCGTTGCAAAAAAACCTGAGTCTAATCTAAAAATAGCATAATCAATTTCTTCATGCTCAAAGTTTTCAACACTTCCAACATCAATATCTTCTTCTTGACCGATATAAACTGATTCAATATCTATATTCATAATAAAAATTGTAGAATATATTTTGAAAATAATAAATATTTTTTTTATCTAAATCTTAAATTTTTCCGTGACAGTTGATCAATTGAAGAAACCCCCATTAATTTCATATCTCTCTCAATTTCATTTTTTAAATTAGACATGGCTTTTTCAACACCTTTTTGACCACCTGCTGCAAGAGCATAAAGATACATTCTTCCACCAGAACAAGCTTTTGCTCCTAAAGAAAGGGCTTTTAAGACATGAGTTCCTCTTCTTATCCCACCTTCACAAATTACATCAATTTTATCTCCAACAGCATCAACTATTTCAGCTAATTGATCAAAAGGGGATCTTGAACCATCTAATTGTCTTCCTCCATGATTGGAAATCATAATAGCCGTAGCACCAATATCAATTGCTCTTTTAGCATCATCAACTGACATAATTCCTTTAAGGGCAAATTGTTTTCCCCAATATTTATTAATTTCTTCAGCTGCTTTCCAATCCATAGATTGGTCTAACATTTTAGTGAAGTAATCCTGAATTGATAAAGATACTTTGCTCCCCTCTGGAATCCAGCTTTTTAATTGACTTAGTTCAAATCTCGAATGTGTATAATGATTAAAAGCCCAATTTGGATGCATTGCAAAACTAAGTAAACTTTTTAGAGTAAGCCTTGGTGGAGAAGTAAAACCAGTATGAAGATCCCTTTCTCTATTACCCCCTACAATTGTATCAACAGTAAGAGCTAAACCTTGATAATTTGCTTCTTTACATCGGTCGATCAAATCTCTTGTTAAACCTTTATCTGTATGGACATATAGTTGAAATAATTTTGGGGTATCAACTAACTTGGCAATTTCTTCAATACTGACTGTTCCTAATGAAGATATTCCAAACATAGTTCCAAATTTTTCAGCAACTTTAGCTACAGCCCTTTCACCTTCATGATGAAATAATCTTTGAAGGGCGGTAGGAGCAAAATATAGAGGCATTTCCAATTTTTGTCCCATTACAGTGGTTGACATATCTATTTTATCAACACCAGCTAATACGTTTGGAACTAAATCACACTTTTCAAAAGCTTCAGTATTTCTTTTATATGTAACTTCGTCATCAGCAGCACCATCAATATAGTGAAATATGGGTCCAGGCAGTTTTTTTTTTGCTAATTTTCTAAAATCTTCAGTATTTCTGCATTTATCAACTGATCCAAACATTATGCAGATACAGTCTTTTGTGTTTGTTCTCCCAGTCCTTCAATACCTAATTTCATTTCATCTCCAGCTTTTAAAAAGACTTGGGGTTTCATACCCATGCCAACACCTGGAGGTGTTCCAGTAGAAATAATATCACCTGGCTGCAAAGACATAAACTTACTAAGATAGCTAATTAAAAAATTTACACCATAAACCATTGTTTTTGTCGAACCATCCTGCATTCTCTTGCCATTAACATCAAGCCACATTGATAAATTTTGAGGATCAGCAATTTCATCTTTTGTAACTAAATAAGGACCTATAGGTCCAAATGTATCGCAAGATTTTCCTTTTACCCACTGACCTGAATGTTCTAATTGAAAAGCTCTTTCACTTAAATCATTCACTACGCAGTAACCAGCAATATAATCTTGTGCCTGATCCTCAGAAACATATTTTGCTTCTTTTCCAATAACAACTCCTAGTTCAACTTCCCAATCAGATTTCTGAGAATTTTTAGGAATGTGAATATTATCATTAGGACCCACTATTGCACTTGTAGCTTTAAAGAAAATAATTGGTTCAGGAGGTACTTCCATGCCCGTTTCTTCTGCATGATCTGAATAATTCAAACCTATGCAAATAATTTTACCAACACTTTTTTTACATACGCATGGTGCAATACCATCAATATTTTCTACTTTAGGTAAAGAAGAGAAATCAGTATCTTTTATTTCACTAAGTTTTTCTACAGTAACATTATCACTGTCCCAATCAGACACTAAACTTGAAGCATCACGAATATTTTCTTCTGTATCTAAAATTCCAGGCTTTACTTCGTTACCAATTCTATATCTTAAAGTTTTCATTATAAAGTCCATCCTCCATCAATTAAGTTAAGTGTTCCTGTTACAAAATCTGACTCATCGCTTGCTAGATAAACAGCAAGGGATGCAATTTCTTTAGGTTGGGCTAGGCGTCCCATAGCCTGTCTTGCTATAAATTCTTCTCTTGCCTTAATAGGATCATCAGACATCTGAACTCTTCCTTCCCAGGAAGGTGTCTCAACAGTACCTGGCAAAATAGCATTGCAACGTATACCTTCTTTAACATAGTCTGCTGCTAATGCTTTGACAAAACCGTTTAAGGCTGCTTTTGTTGTTCCATATATGAATCTATTTGGTGCCCCTTTTACATTTGAAGCTGCTGATGAAACTATAATGATATTTCCTTTTTTCTTTTTTAACATTTTTGGAATTAAGGAGTGAGTCATTAAATATGCTGAATAAACATTAATATTAACAGATCGATGAAATTCATCGGAATCACAATCCATTATTGTACCATGATGAACGTAACCAACAGCGTGAAATAGAATGTCTACATCATCCATAGAAGAGCAAAAATTTTCAACGTCTAATTTATTTGTTGCATCAAGCTTAACAGTTTTAATACTAGGTTGGCTGCTTTGTAATTCATTTAACTTCTCTTCATTAATATCAGTAGCTAGAACATCAGCTCCTTCATTAGCAAAAGCAATTGCTGTAGCCCTACCAATACCCTGTGCTGAGGCTGTCACAATAATTTTTTTATTCTTTAATCGCATTTAATTATTTCTCCAATATTCTCCGTCTGGATATGTGAACTCAGTAACAGAATTTTCTTTCATTTCAATAGAATATCCTAAATCTTGGGGGGGCATATAATTTCCATTATTCATTTTGCATGGAAATTTAAAATGTTCATGGAGGCTATCCTGGTACTCAACAACTTTATTATCTTTTTCTCCATTAATTAAAACATAATCAATCATGCATAAGTGTTGAACATATTCACATAAACCAACGCCTCCTGCGTGAGGAAATACAGGTACATTAAATTTATGAGCCATTAATAAAACAGTCAATATTTCGTTAATACTGCCCAAACGACAACTATCAATTTGACAAACATTCATTGCTCCAGACTCTAAAAATTGCTTAAACATTATGCGTCCACCACATGCCTCGCCTGTAGCCAAACGAACATCACCTACTTCTTTTTTTATTTTAATAAAGCCCATAACATCATCTGGACTTGTAGGTTCTTCAACAAACAATAAATCAAATTTTTTATATGCATTAATGTGTTTAATAGATTGTTCAACATTCCATTGTTGGTTTGCATCAACCATAATAGAGCAATCTTTACCAATAATGTTTCTAATTAACTCTAATCTTTTAATATCTGCTTCTAAGTCTAACCCTACTTTTATTTTAAAATGTCTCCATCCTTGAGACATATATTGATTACATAATTCAATAATTTTCTCATCTGAGTAGCCAAGCCACCCAGCTGCAGTTGTATAAGAAGGATAGCCTTCATTTAAAATCTTTTCTATTCGGTTATTTTTATGTTTTTGATTTTGTAATAAAATATCATAAGCTTCATCTTTTGTTAAAGCATCTTCTATATATTTGAAAGTCAACCACTCCATGATAGTTTCAGGTTTACTCTCAACTATAAATCTCCATAAAGGTTTATTATTTTTCTTTGCAATTAGGTCCCATAATGCATTGAAAATTGCGGCTACAGCCATATGAACAACTCCCTTCTCAGGACCTAACCATCTAAGCTGACTATGATCTACGCATTGAAACCATAGTTTTCCAATATCTCTTTCTAATTCATCGATTGTTTTACCTATAAATAATGGGAAAAAATATTTTATACATTCTGCAACAATGTCGTTTCCTTTTCCGATAGTAAAAGCAATACCAAATCCTTTTAAATTATTATCAGAAGTATAAACTGTTACGTAGGTTGCTGAATAATCTGGGTCTGTATGGATGGCATCGGATCCTGTTAAGTCTTTTGAAGTTGGAAAACGAACATCATCAACAGTAAATTTCATTATTTTTATCATTAACTAAACCTTTTTAAATGTAGTATTATCAATAAAATCCCAATCCAAATCAATGCCAAGACCTGGCTTATTAGGTAACTGCGCAAATCCATTTTTAACTTGAATAGATTCTTTTAAACCAAAATTAAATAAATCATAAGGCAATAAAACTTCAAAAAATTCACAATTTTTAATTGCTGCACAACAATGCAAGTTTACTAATTCTAAAGGATGATAAATTGCTGTATGTATTTCACAAGACACTCCAAAACTTTCTGCTAAATGGGCAGTCTTCATAGTTGCGGTAATGCCACCACTCCAAGAAGGATCAGCTCTAACTACATCCACCACTCTTGTGGAAATACATTCTGCAACACTATAAGGGTGCTTTGCCAAAACTTCTGTTCCAACAATTGGTATATCTAGAATTCTTGTTAGTTCTCTTAAGTTATGAAAGTTTTCATCAAATAATGGTTCTTCATACCAATAATAATTTAATTTTTCTAATTCTCTTCCAAAACGTAAAGCTTGTTCGAATGTATATGGTGCAACAGGGTCACTCATTAATTTAAAATCATCGCCCACCGCTTTTCTAACTGCCTTATGCGCTTCTAAATCAAAATCATAGTCACCTGGAGGGTGAAGTTTATAAGCATTAAATCCTCTTTTTTGATATTCTAAAGCTTCTTTTGCATAAGCATCAGGAGAGTTTAAAACTAGGGAACTTCCGTAAATAGGAACGGAGTCTCTGTAGGCACCCAAGTATTTATAAAGAGGTTGTTCTGCTTTCATGGAAGATAATAACCAACAGTTTATATCAAATGGACCATAACTATATATTGGAGCATGGTTCCACCAGCGATCAGCTGTTCTATACTCATGCCAATGTTTCTCTCTATACAAAGGATCTCTTCCTATAAAAAAAGGTTTAAAAATAGAATTAGCTATTTCACCTGCCATTGCAGCACCTCTACCAGCAAAGCCAAAAGTTGATGATGATAATCCTTCATCTGTATGAAAAGTAATAACTAAAAACTCTAAATCAGATTTTTTGCCATCACGCATTTCAGAATCTTTCATTCCTGTTTCTTTGTGACGACACATACGAATTTCAATATCTGTTATTTTCATAAACTAAACTCCTCACTTATTTGCATTGTATTCTCACCAATCTTAGGTGCAGCAACACTTGATTTAGAAATTTGATTGTCAATTCGAATAGGACATCTTAAAGTTTGTATACTTAAGCCATCAGGTCTTTTTATCTCTTGTATCATATCCAAAACTTTAAAGCCTTCATCCTGTAATAGTTTATCCCATTCAAGAACCTCTGAACACCAGATGTCAGCTGGTTGCAATACATCAAGCCATTCTTGAGTATTTTTGTTAATTAACCAATCACCAATAAGTTTTTTAATTTCATCTCTTTTTACAAACCAGTCTTTTTGATCATCATATTTAATGATAGTTTCCAAACCAAGTAATTTACCCAAATTGGGTACTGGTGTCATAGCAATTGCTATGTAACTATCTTTAGTTTTATAAATTCCATAAGGAGCAGATAGATAAGCATGAGCGTTATTATAAGAACTTCTTTTTGGCTTTCTATTTCCATCATTTAAGTAAGTAGTTAAAACTTCAAACTGAAAATCTAATGTTGCCTCTATTAAGCTTGTTTCAACTAAACTTCCTTCCCCAGTTTTTAATGATTTAAATAAAGCTGCAAGTATTCCTTCAACCATATAATTACCAGCCAACATATCAGCTGCTGCTAAACCCATTGGTGTTGGTGCGTCTCCTCCATTTCCATTAAGCCATGTAAGTCCTGATCTTGATTGAGCTAATAAATCTTGACCAGGCAAATCTTTCCATGGTCCTTTATTCCCATAACCACTTACACTTCCATAAACAATTTTAGGATTAATTTTTTTTACTTTATCATAGTCGAGGCCAATTCTTTCTATGACTCCTGGTCTAAAATTTTGGGTAATAACATCAGCTTTTTTTATTAATTTTTTTATTTTTTCTATATCATTAGGATCTTTTAAATTAGCTGCAAAGCTCTCTTTATTTCTATTAATTGCGTGAAACAAAGTACTATCTCCATCTAAGTCAGTATCACTTAAGTATAAACTTCTACATAAATCACCTGATCCAGGTCTTTCAATTTTTATAACTCTTGCCCCTAAATCTGCTAAACGTAAACCAGCAACAGGGCCTGATAAAAATTGACTAAACTCTAAAACAATTAATCCTTCAAGAGGTTTTATCATATTATTTATCAAAACTTTCTCTGTACAATGTTGTTAATTTATCAATAACAAAACTCTCTTTTGTATTCGATTGTAAAAATTCATTAATTATGTCACCACTTTTATCTTGAAATTTTATATACCCATTATGTCTAGGTCTTACCCAAGCAAGATTTAAAGTTTGTTTAGTATTTTTAAAAAAATTATTTGTTTCTAAATTTATAGAGTCATCATTCCAGGCATCAATATTTCCTGGCTGTCCGCCACTAGAGTAAAAAAGATTTTTTTGACACTCAGAACCCGCAATCCAGTAACTATATTCTAAAGCTAAATCTTTGTGTTCACTTTTTTTTGAAATAGCAATTCCAGTCCCTCCAAGATGAGTGCCAGCAGGTCCTTTATTAGATAAATTAATTACATCTCCATAGGTTAGAATATTTTTTCTAAATCCCGATCTTGAATAGTTTGAAAACCCATAAACATATGGAGAGTAAACAAAATCATCAGTTTCTGATAGAAGTTCTGCTGTTTTAATAGGGTCCATAGTAAAACATTCTTTTATTAATTTAGAAGCAATTTGCTTCATCATTTCTAAAGTTTTTATACCAAACTTTCTTTCTACAAAATTTCTATTACTGGGATCAAATTCCTTACCAAGATTATTATAAATACTATAAAAACTACTTATTGCATGAACTGGTTTAAGAGGCCATAATACCTTATTATCATTGGCAAGATTATCCAGTTCGTTCCATGAGAGAGGTATTTTAGAAATTAAATCTTCTCTAAAACAAGAAACTTGGGAAGCTGCGTCAATTGCAAGAGCCCATTGATAACCATCAATATTATAGCTTTGATGAGATGAACCGACTGATTCTTTTTTTAAGGATTCTAATTTATCTAAATGTTCATCTACATTAAAATTCTGTAATAATCCTTTTGCAGATACTTCTCCAACATGCGGATAATCAATAACCATTAAATCATATTCCTCAACCATTTGTTCAATAGGTCTATCAGCAAATGCTTGAAGAGGTCTTTTATCCCATTCAATGGAAACATTGTTATTATATTTATTGGCAAATGCTTTACTTGTAGCAATCATAGGGTCGTATCCTCTCGAGTGATCCCATGTCATCCCTTTAAGATTAATCATTTTTTTTCAAACTTATCTATAAAATTTTCTGGATTTTTATATGTTACAGAGTGAAGGTGTTCACAATAAAGTACAATTTCCCCTTCATCTTTATACACTTCATAACTTGTTCTAACTAAACCCATTTTCTCATACTTGGGTTTTTTTTCCATGTTAGTTCTAATTGTATAAATAGTATCACCAATGAAAACTGGTTTAATAAATCTTAAGCGGTCGTATCCATAACTAAAAGAATTAACACAATTTGTAGCAACCAGTCCTAAACCATATGAGAAAACCATTGCTCCTGCGACTAGTCTTTTTTGAAATAAGCCTTCTTTTTTTGCAAAATGCTCATCTCCTACATAGGGATGCATATCCAAAACCATACAATTAAACTGCATGGCTTCACCCTCAGAAATTGTTCTTCTTAATGATCGTATTTTGTGATCAATGATAACATCTTCATAAAACCAGTTTTCTGAATTCCATACAGGTAAATTACTATGCTCACTGGGCATATCTTTTGGATAAGTAGACTCTTTTCCAATAGTATGTTTATATTTAAAACTTTTATTCATATATAAAATAATTTATATATTATAAAAAATTATAAATAAATGGTAAAAATAATAGAAACAAAACTTAGATAAGGACAACCATGGTAGAAATAGATCAATTTTATGAAGAGTAAGTTTTAGGTCATGAAAGAATTACAGGTGGCAGAACTATAACTGAAACAGACATTGTTACACATGCTATGCATTCAGGAGATTTTTATCCTCACCATGTTGATGCAGAGTTTGCAAAGAAAGGGCCTTTTGGTCAACGTATTGCACAATTCAGTTGTACATTCTCTATTGGGATTGCCCTAACCGCTTCTATCGTTAATAAACGAGCTTTCACATATGGATTTGAAAGGTTGCGTTTTCCTAATCCAGTTTTTATCGGAGATACAATTCATACCAAAGTTACAATTAAAGAAATAAAAGATGATCCTAAAAGGCCTGAGTACGGTCAAGTGGTTGAGGCTTGTGAAATTTTAAACCAAAACGATAAATGTGTTTGTTACTCCGAGCATATTTTACTAGTAGAAAAAAAGAAGTAAAAATTTAAAAAGCACTATATTTTAAATAAGCTTCTTGAGGATCCATTCCTTCTTTAATAGATTTTCTTACTAAGTTTTCAGTATTAATTAATTTTTCTGAACGATTTAATATATCTTCTATATTATTTTGCGGAATAATTACCACCCCATCAATATCAGCCAAAACATAATCATTATTATTAATTACAGTATCCCCAATTTTAATTGTTTTTTCAAAATCTGTTGGTTTCCAAAACCCGACTACATCTCGAGGAGTATAAAAACTACTCCATAAAGGAAAATCAATTTTAAGAATAAAATCAAGATCTCTAGCACCACCATCTACAATATAACCTCTCACTCCTTTTAATTGAAGAGTTTCAGCAGAAAGTTCTCCCATTAATGCAACTTCATGATTATTTGGCTGGCAAATGACAACTTTATTATTTGGTGCTTTAGATAAAAAACCTGTCCATGCCAAAAGAGTTTCATGGTGATCAAGAGTTTGATCAACAGATCCCTCCATAGTAAAAATCTGACCTGCTAAAATATATTTATTTTTGGAAGGCCTAATAGATGAAGGTAATGTAAAATTTTTGTGACCATCATCACGCATAATATCATGGACAACACCAGTGTAGCATTTAGATAGTCTTTCAGTAAAGTTATTTTCACTCATATTTATTTACTTCCATACCCCATCTCAGAAGATAATTTCTTTCCATAAACTTCTAACAAATTAAAAACTTGCTTAATGCTTAATTCATCTTTTCTAATAATTCTATCAACAAAAGGTATCGTTAGAGCAGCAATTGCATTTTGAGTATAATCAAAAATAGGAATTGAAATATTTGTCACACCTTTAATTTGTAAACTTTTAACAACCTCGCAACGATCTTTTAAAATTTTATGTATTGTATTTTTTGAATATTTATTTTCAATTTTTTTTAAATCTAATCTTGAAACTTTATTATTTTTTTCAATTTTCATATAAAATCTTCTTCTTTCCAACCTTCTATTTCTTTCTTTTTCATTTTGAAAAGTTAATAATACTCGCCCCGATGATGTTTCTAATAAATCAAAAGTGGCTCCAACTGACATGTGATAATTAAAAAAGGAAGGACTATCCTCTTGTGCTATAATTAATATTTTTCCTCTTGTGTAAATTGCTAGATGAATTGATTGATTAGTTTTAGTAGCTATTTCTTTCATTAATGGAATACTTCTTGCCATTAATGTTTTAACAGGCTCAAATTTTGCAGTCATATTAAGGATTTTATATGACAGATTATAAACATCAGTTTCCTCTTCAAGAGTTATATATTCCCTTAGACGCAACGTAGAAAGCATTCGATAAATTTCATTTACTGATTTATTTAATTTAGAAGCAATTTGGGCTTGCGTTAAACCATTCTCACTAGTTGATAATAACTCTAAAATATCCAAGCCCTTGTCAAGAGCAGGAGCACTATAATTTTTAAATCGCTTTTTCTGTTTCATGATCAAAAAAATGAATTTTTGTTATATCAATTTCAAATTTAATTTTTTCTCCAACTTGAATTGACCGTGGATTATACATTCTGCTAATAATTTCTCTATTATTTAATTTAAAAAATAATTGTGTTTCCGTTCCAAGTGGTTCAGCAAGATCGATTGATTTTTCAAAATTCCAACCATTCCCTTCTTTATGAGTAGAATTTTCTGAAGGAACTATATCCTCTGCTCTTATCCCAACATAAACCTTAGATGATTTAGATAGCTGATCTTTTTTAGAAGGTGGGCAAGGCTTCAACATATTTGAATCAATTTTAATAAACAATTCATCTTTTTCTTTAACGACATCACACTCAATAACATTCATAGGAGGGCTTCCAATAAATGTAGCAACAAAAACATTAACTGGATTTGTAAACACATCTATAGGCGTACCAATTTGCTCTATAAAACCATCTTTCATGATTATAATTCTATCTGCTAATGTCATTGCCTCTACTTGATCATGAGTAACGTAAATAATGGTAGTTTTAAGTTTTTGATGCAATTTTTTTATTTCTGTTCTCATCTGTGTTCGTAATTTAGCATCTAAGTTAGATAATGGTTCATCAAATAAAAATGCGTCTGGACGCCTAACAATAGCTCTGCCCATTGCTACTCTTTGCCTTTGGCCTCCAGATAATTGTGATGGTTTTCTTTTTCTTAATTCATCTAAACCAAGAATAATAACAGCTTCATTAACTCTTTTTTCAATTTCTGTTTTTTCTTCCTTAGCTATTCTTAAACTAAATCCTAAGTTCTCCTCAACATTCATATGTGGGTACAAAGCGTAGTTTTGAAAAACCATTGATACATTTCTATCTTTAGGGTCTTTTTCATTTACAAGTTCATCACCGATATAAATTTGTCCTCCACTTATTTCTTCTAATCCAGCTATCATTCTAAGTGTTGTAGATTTGCCACATCCTGAAGGACCTACCAATACTAAAAATTCATTATGGGGTATTTTTAAGTTCATATTTTGAACAGCAATTACATCTCCATATTTTTTATTTAAATTTTTTAATGTTACTTCAGCCATACTATCCTTTTACTCCTCCAAATGTTAATCCTGAAACTAAATGTTTTTGTACAATGAAAGTTAAAATTACTGCAGGAATAATCATAACAACTGCAATTGCACACATACCAGCCCAATTAATAGTAAATTCACTAAGGTAATCCATCATACCAATTGGTAAAGTTTTAGACTTAATTGTTCTTGTTAAAACAGAAGCCAAAGCATATTCGTTCCAAGACAATAAAAATGCAAATATTCCTGCAGCTGCAATTCCTGGTCCAGCTAAAGGCAGCTCAACATTCCAAAAAGCTTGAAATCGTGTGCAGCCATCTGTTCTTGCTACCTCTGACATTTCTTTTGGTATCTGTCTAAAAAAACCATCTGTTAACCAAATGGTAAATGTAACAT
>ENA-UZXA01011215-UZXA01011215.1-metagenome-genome-assembly--contig:-Day-1-1m-contig-11215_pt1 | contig 15775 bp, 16 predicted proteins | sample MGYA00260336_ERZ794896 | MGnify/ENA metagenome assembly ERZ794896
CCTTTGTTAAGCAAGTTTATATTTGACACCTCATTATTGAGCATGTCATAGTTATTTATATGGGGATTGTTTTTCAAATTACAACCCCCATACAAATTCTTTTTATTTACGCCACCTTTTTAATTGGTTTTGTAAGAGCTACTTTAGGTTCAATCATTTCACGCATGTTCTCACCTGTAATAGCGTCATGTGGTAAATAAGACTTTAAATTTAATGGCCACTTACCATGTTTTTGTTTATATACCACTGCTTTTTCAATTGCATTTAAAGTATTGTCATAAGCTTTCTTCATACTAACTCTTTTTTTATAAGTTGTATCTTTAGTTCTTTTATTACTAGAAGAAAGTGGTTGTTTTGTATGAAAATAAAAATCAGAATGCTTATCTGTTTCAGAAAATTTAAGAATAGCTTTCGTAATTTTTGTAGTTTCATATCCTTCTCCGACAACCCAATGATATTTGTCAGTATCATCATCAAGCACACCATTAACTTCTACACCTGCAACTTCTTCAACAAACTTTTCTGCTTGTTCAGGAAGATAATCTCTATGGTCTGTATTAGTATTTGTTTTATGCAATACCTGTTTAACAATACCTTCAATACTTTTTTTGTTACTTGAAGCGTGATTTTTTATATAGTCTGAACACTTAACTTCAAGTTCTTTTACGGATAGATTTTTACCCCATCTTTCACCTTTTACCATTCTAACTAAAGACGCAATCATTGAATCTTTACTTAATGGTTTAACATTTGATTTTGAATTATTACTATCCCAACCAATGTCTTCATTAGCCCATTTATCCGCTGGCATATAGACATCAAAAATCCAAGAACTAATGCCTAAATTTTTATGAGATTTAGCTCTATGATTACCAACATTTTTAATTTGATAATTATAATGTCTATTGTTAATAAAAATAGGTTCATAATAAAGTGCGATAACTGGTTCCTCATATCTAATACCATTGGTATCAAAATCAGTTTCAAGTTCGCTTACTCTATTACTATCAACATTACCACCTTTTCTGATAGTATTTGTTACTTGGTCTCTGTAAATATCAGGAACATAAACATCATTCCAATCTATGATTGTTCTTCCAAGATATTCTGATAGTTTTGTGAATTGTGGTTTTACCACGCATTTATCAACATCTAAGCTGATAGATTTTCCAGTTATAGTCTGAATAGACTTTTTCTTTACGACATTTATTTTAGTCATTTTTTACCTTTCAGTTTTTTTTGACTTTAACTCTATGAGCACCTCGTAAGGCAGAAAAGTCAAACTGTTAGTTTGTTAATTTAATTAATATACTATAAAGTATAAAAATTGTCAATGGTGGTTTTTGCATATTAGAGGCTATAAAAACCACCAAATCGAGCCGCTGCTTAAGTTCTTTTGAGTGTTGAACCAGGCGCAAATGCCAAACAAACACATTCAGGTTAACGCTAGCGCCCCTAAATTTAGGTGGGCTGAGGTAGGTCTCACCCTCATTATACTAACTTGTCTTACCAAGCCTATCACTGGAAGTCTTTCATCCGTATGTGCTACGAAGACCAATGAGCCCAAATTCATGGTCGTTTTTTAAAGAGAACGACCAAACTCTAAGCTAATTTCTGTACTATTACATGGGTTAGCTACCCTCCACGCCCCAGGACTTACGGACAGCCTGGTATCACTATTTATTCATTAATATATGCACAGGCATGGAAATCTTATAACTCTTTATTTAATTTAGCCATCTTTTTCTTATAGTTTTTGATGCCTTCTTTTTTCTTTTCTCTTTTAATTTCTGATGGTTTCTGATAGTATTGTCTAGCTCTTAACTCTTTAACTAAGCCTTCCTTCATTACCTTTTTCTTAAGCACACGCATAGCTTTTTCTAGGTTACCACCTCTTACTTCTACTGTTATACTCACTTTGTTATTCCTTTCCGTGTAAAAAGGTGGAGGGCACTACCCCTCCACCAAGGACTTACACTATGATTAATAGATTTAGATGGCGTCTTCGTCATCCGACTCACTATCATTGTCATCCACTTGTGAGTTGATATCTGATTGTCTCTGCTGTTCAGCAATCTGTTCAGCAGAAGCACCATCGTCCACTTTCGTGTACAACTCTATAAATGAATTCTTTGTATCATCATCAAATCTGTTAGTACAGACTTCAACTGCTTTCATCTTTTTACCAAAGATAGCATATGCTTGGATGATATGTACCAATCTTCTAGTTGATATAATCTCATCAACACCACCGTCAAAGTAGGTTTTTCTGATTACATCAGCCCATGTTACCAACTTCTTACAGAAATCTTTATCAGATTTACCTGAAGTTTTTAAAGTGTTAACAAGTATTTTTTCTTCTATAGCAGGTTTTGGATAACTCTGCTCAAAGGTAATTGGAAATCTTTCCAAGAACGCTTCGTTAAGTACATTAGTACCGATAAATTTACCGTCATCACTACCTTGACCTTTTGTATTGGCAGTAGCAACAACATTGAAACCATGAGAAGGCTTAACAAATCTGTTAATCTTTTTAACAAAGACACCAGAGCCTTCTAAGATAGGTTGTAAACACATAATCTTATTAGACGCCAAGTCGATTTCGTCAAGAAGTAAAACAGCACCTCTCTCCATGGCTTCGATTACAGGACCATTCTGCCAAACAGTTTGACCATCTCTTAGTCTGTAACCACCAAGTAAATCATCTTCATCTGTTTCGATTGTAATGTTTACTCTTATTAATTCTCTTTTGTTCTCAGCACATGCCTGAGTAACACCCATTGTCTTACCATTACCTGATAGACCAGTAATAAAAACAGGATAAAACATCTTGCTTCTAACAATAGACTTGACATCTGGATAGTTACCAAATGAAACGAACACAGGATCCTTTTTAGGAACAATGTCGCCAGTTAATGATGATACCACATAAGCGGCTTCTGATACAGTTTCAGTTTCAGGCGCTTTAGTAGTCAAAACTTTTTCAGTTTCAGGCACGGCTTCTTTTATAGTAGAGGCAGTTGAAACCATATTGGCTTCAGTAGGTAACCTGAATGTTGATTTACCAACTTTGTAGTCGGCATTTTTGATTAACCATTGTGGAGCATACTTGCAACCAAAATGAGCATTTGCTTCTTTCAGTTCAGCAGTTGTCAATTCGGCAGTACCAAATTTCTCTACAGCGTAATCTACGAATTCTTGTTGTTTAGTGTTTAGCATAGTGTTTTTGTCCTTCTTCATTGTTAATATAGGTATATTATACAGGCCTTTTTTGTAAAAGGCAAGCGTTTATATACATTTTTTTCACATTTATTTCCGTTACCAGGTAACGGTTTCCCATTATTCATCAAATTAATTGCCATTTTTATGCAACCTCCTTGATAAATTTATTCAAAACAACTCTGGAAACCAGACGATTCGCCATTGATTTACCAAATACTCTTTTGAATTCTGACGGTGTTCCTTTTTTGATTTCAACATTATTCATATCAAAGTTTTCAACACCAAGTTTTTTACCATCTAAGATAAAGAATTTATCATAACCGTTTTCTGATACAGCAACAGCTTTATCTCTAGTCATTTCTGCTCTCATTCTTTTAAGTTTGATTTCTTTATCATAGTAATCTTTATAATCGCCAATATGTTTTTCTAGGTCCCATCTTCTAACTCTTTTAAGAACATAGAAACCAAGAACGGTACATTTGTGTGATTGTTTAATGTGGTCTAATAAGTTTGAAGTCATGTCACCAGAATAATCGTTGATGAATTTCTTTTTACCAATCTGATAAACATTTTTCTTTTTGTATTCTTCGTCACAATACTTATCAGGAGCGTCAATGATTTGACCTCTACAATAGTTACCAGCACCATCTGTAAGTGTAATAAATGTTAACTTCTCAATACCATATTTCTTTTTGAACATTGGTATTAATTTGTTAAGGTAGATTAAAGACTCATTCAATGGTGTATTACCAAGATAGTATTGACTTGGCATACCAAAATTATCATGTTGAGAATAATCATAATCATCATGGTTGTAATTTTTAGGACCTCTACCATATCTATCAGTAAAGTAATGTGCCATTTGAAATAATGTTTTCATTGCAAGGTCAGATTGTTTTTTATTCATTCTGTGACTTACACAATTTACTAGATTGAAATTATCCATTTTGTATTCGCCAGAATTTTTTGACCAACCTTGTCTTTCAACTTCATGGTAACCTCTCTCACTTGTAAAGAAGTAAACTTCATAAGGTATGTTTACCTTTCTACAAAATTCAACAAGGTTAATTAATTGTTTTACAGTATCCATAATAACATCACTCATGGATCCAGACCAATCAAGTAACATCATCATACCATGGTTTTTGCCATCAGGTATAACAGTTAACTTTTTGAATATGTCTTCGTTGTATTGGTAAGAAGGCAATTTCAATGGGTCAATAATACCAGTTTTATCTGTTTGTGCTCTTTTGTAAGCAGTAGCAGATTTCTTCATCTCAAATTCTTTAACAAGATACATAACAGTTTTTCTATTTTCTTTAGTAAACTTTTTGTATTCTTTTTCTAACCAAACTAGGAAGTTTTTAGTAGAACCATAATCTCTTAATGATTTGGCTTTGTATGATTCCATATCTTTTAAGAAAGTTTTCCAAGAAGTTAAACAACCAAGTTTATCTAAATTTGGAGTAGGTAGTTTACCGTATCTGTAACCTTTTGAACCTTTATCCTGTAATTCTTCTTGTTTCTGTGTATAAGAATCATCTGTAATTGCTTTTAAAGGCTTATCAGCAAAACCGTCACCGCCTCTGCCTTTAGAAAATCTATCTGATTGTTCCGCTTTGTTAGTTTTAATTTCATCATTTGGTTGACCACCGTCACCAGATTGATTACTGTCTTTTTCATCATCTGCTTTTTGGTCACCGAAATTATTGAAGTCATTTAATTCATCTGCTTTATCATCTGATTCGTCAGCGTCTGAACCAGCGCCTTCGCCGTTGTCACCGTCTTCATCATCTTCATCATCAAAATCATCATCACCAAGTTCATAAGATTTTGCAATAACATGATTGTCAAAATCAGGTAATTTTTTCATCTGTTCAACTTGGTCTTTTTGCCATTCTAACATATCTTTTGCAAGAACAAGAACATCATCAAAGGTAACCAAAGCGTCAACTTTATCTAACCAATAATTATCTTGTCTGCTAAAATCAAATGGTAATCTTTGTAATGATTTTGACCTCAAATTAATTTTGTCAATAATCATAAACTCTTTATTGATATCTTTACCAGCAATACCAAAGAAATTTTGTTTTTCTAATATATCAAAACCATTCATGTAGTTGGACACAACACCTGGATACATTGCTTGAATAAGCAAATCAATTCTACAATCTTCTAACACATTGACATATGACCTTAACTCAGCATTATCAATACCTTGCCATTCTTCATAAGGAGTATGTAAAGCATGAGCACATTCGTGAGCAATCAACATATCATAAACATCACCAGACTTTTGTTTAAAGAAAGGTAAAGTAAGTACACGGTTCTTTACATCAAAAGAAGCTGTTGGTACTTGGTTGTGTTGTATTGTGATATTTTCTGTAGCAAGTAATTTTGCTAGATTTGATTTTACTTCAAGATTTAGTGTCATAGTATTAGTGTCCTTTTTCATTCTATACCTTGTATTATACAGGTGAAAAAAGTAAAAGTCAAGCGTTATATTGCTTTTTTTTCAATTATTTTTTGAGACCAGGTAAGGGTTTCCGAATACACACAAAATAAAAGCGTGTTTGTCGCAGCTATTTTCGCATAATATCGTCCTCGGAACACGATTCGCCGTACTGAATTTCGACTATTTTCAATGGTGATTCGGTTTCATTGGCTAATTGGTGCCATTCTTTTCTATTGATATGTAATTTATCAAATTTATTATACTCACCAAGTAATTCAATATCACTACTACTATCAATTGTATATACGGTGGCAGTACCTCTTGTAATAAACCAATGCTCTGCTCTATTGTTATGTCTTTGCATAGATAGTTTTTTACCAGGCATTACTACCAATTCTTTGACCTTTACAATATTCATCTCATTATGTAAGACTTTATAGTAACCCCAAGGCCTCTCTGTATGTGTATTTGTCCACTTTTCTAGTATTGCACTAGATGAATTTCTTTTAGAACCACCTACACCAAATACAAACTGTACATTTGTACCTTTAAACATGTCTATTTCTGGTATATTTTGTTTGTTTCTATCACCACCATTTGCAAATATGATTTCTGCATTAGGATAGAAATGTTGTATTTTTAGAATTGCGTCAATAGCCGAATCATCATCATCATCAAAACTCACAACATTATCAACACTCTTTGTATTTAATAATACTTGTTCTCTCTCATAGTATGGTAAGAAAGCTTGTCCTTTTTTTCTTTCTAACCACTTATCTGAGTTTAAACCTACTACTAATACATCACCAAGAGCCTTGGCGCATATCATGTATTCTAAATGTCCTGAATGAATAGGGTCAAAACCACCTGTTATGAGTACGACTTTCATCTGTCGTCACCAGAACCATGGATTGTACCTTTCTCTTTTCTTTTTTCTAATTTAATTAGATTATCGCTTGCAATGTCGGAAAGCTTAACACCAATATCGCTAGCCAATACAGCGATATACCAAAGGCAATCGCCAATTTCAGCGGATATTGTTTGCACCAGTTCCTCATTATTCTTATCTGAGCCATCTCTTATTATCTTCTTTACTTTATTGGCTACTTCACCTGCTTCACCGGTCAAACCCAATGTTGGGTAGATAATGGCCTGTTCTCTCGGATATATTGCCGTTGTTAAAGCAACCTTTTGATACATGTCAAGGTCACTTACTTTTTTGTATTTATTAGACTCGTTACTTTGAGCACCTAATTCTAGTTCTAACTGTCCACTCATGGTTATCTCCCTACTTGTGGTAAATATTTTGCTTTGGTTTCTTCCCATGATAGATAAATGATATCATCATAGAAATGTGTTTCTGTTGACACTCTGTCTTGTTTCTTTAGACTAGCCAACCTCTTCTTAGCATACTTGGTCTTCCATAACTCTGTTAATGCTTCAACTGAGTTGTCAAATTTTCTAGTTAAGGCAACCTCTGTATGTTCTTCTCTTAAAAATTCTCTTGTATTAGTAAATAACTCACCAAAATATATGCCTCTGGCATGTTCCGACTTTTGTAATTTCTTATCTATACCTAGTTTACTATATGTAAATGCTCTACTTCTATTTCTATGGTCTCTTTTATGAGGCTGACCACTTGGTTTCTTTGCAACATACCATTCAAAGTATTTGTATGTGTGGTTCTTCATTAACCATTGTTGTATCATGGTATTTGTTGTCTTCTCTGGTTCATATGAAACTGAACCAGCAGTCCAACCCATTTTCTTCCAGTTTTTAAGTCTATCATACTGTGATAATGGTATAGTTTTTGTCTTACCATATAGACTTGTGGTTGTAACACCAACTAACTTGTCACCATATTGTTTTTGCCATGTCCACTCTACTGTATCTGATAGACATAAAAGTGCCAGTAATTTGCCACCTACTAGGTTATACCCTAAAGGTTGAATTGGTACAATTGTAGACCCAATACAAGTATGATTAATCATCTTTTGTGTTTTTCTAACTCTATCCCAACCAATGTGTTCATCTCTTGGTGTAAGGTCTAAGAAGTCTGAGGACATACAAATAACACCTAGATATTTTTGTGTTACTTTATCTCTAACTAAGAAGTTTAGATTTCTACCAATGTTACTATTGTTTTTCATGGTAGATAAAAATGTTCTTAATGCATTCCATATCTCACTGCCCTTAGCATTTGTATGTGATTGTATTTCAGCACCATCTGTCCATATCAATTCTGGTTGTAATTCTAAGTATTCTTCGGGGTCATCTGGTAACCAAAAGTTATTTTTGACTTCTTGTATGACTGTTGCCTGGTCAGGTTTTAACATTGCAGGTTTATCATCAAAAAAACTATTTGTTTCTACAGTTGGATATCTATCTTTTACTTCACACCATTTCTGATATAAAGTATATTCTTTAACATTCATAGATGATACATAAGACAAGTCTTTAATAAGAGCTTGCTTTAATACATCTGTATCTACATCTGGTATTTTATCTAAAGGATTGTTATCTTGCCAATTTTGCCATTGATCTTCAATGGACATTCCTTTCTTCCACGAATAAGTCATAATGTATATAATACTAGAAAACTATTAAAATGTCAAGCTTGGTTGCTTTGTTCTTTATATCGTTTTAGTCTTTCAATCTCTTTAATAGCTTTATCTTGTGCTCTTTTTAATTTGAATTTAGATACATGTTCTACAAAATTTCTGCCTAATATATGGTCATATTCGTGCTGGCATATACGACTCATCATACCATCAAGGTGTGCTTCTTGTAAATTACCCTCACTATCCTCATATTTAAATACACACTTTCTAGGTCTTTTAATATTTAAAAATAAGAAAGGATAAGTTAAACAGCCTTCTTTCATCATTAAGTTTTCTACACTAGAAGATATAATCATAGGATTATACATAGCAATTGCTTTGCCACCGTCAATTGATGGATGACCACCTGCTACAAACATATTAAAAGGTAAACCAACTTGATTACAAGTAAGACCAATACCATGAAACTTATTCATACAAGTAAACATAGCCTCTGTTAATTCTTTTCTATCTTTAAAATCATGTTCTTTTAACATGTCATCTGTATAAGGTGCTATAGCAGTTTGTACTCTAGGGTCATTTGGTGGTATTAATTTTAGTTCTTTCATATTGTTCCTAATTGTGTAAAGTTTTGTACCTTTTCATATTTAATTATGTTGGTAAACTTATCAAATAGTATATCTCCTTTATGTGATATAATAAAGATGTTTTCTTTTTCTAATGTTTTAATGATTTTAAAGAAGTCATCTGTACCTTGACCGTCTAATGATGAATCAAATATCTCATCAAGTAATAATAAGTTTGTATTGGTACTGTTTTTCATTCTAGCAATATCTCGCCATGTAAATAGTAAAGCAAGATCAATTCTCATCTTCTCACCCTCACTAAAGTTATTGTAATTAAATGTATCTCTAAATCTTGATTTAACTGTTTCATTAAACTCTTCATCTAAATTAAATGAGATATAGAAATCCATGGCCTGTAGATACTTATTAATTAAGGCATTCATAATAGGTACATACTTACGAATAATTTGTGCCTTAGCACCTTTGTCATTTAGTATTTCTCTCAATACATCAACATAATCTTTTTCTTCTTGTACATCTGTTAAGTGTCCGTCTGCCACACCAAGGTCTGCTGACATTTTAGATAGTTCAAGTTCTATCTTTTCAATGTCGCCATCTTTTTGACTAGCTGTAGAAATCTCTAGCTGAATTTGATCGCTGTGTTTCTTTAACGCTGATAGACTTCCGTTTATCTTTGCTATCTCTACATTCATTTCTTGTATCTTGTTTGACATCTGGTTGAATTGAGTTAACTTCTTTTCGTGACCAGTTAGTTCTCCTACGAGCTGTGATAGTCCTGATTCTAGTTTGGAAATTGTTGTAGTTTCGTGATTGCATTTCTCTTCCTTAAATTTAGTATCAATAGATTGTGTACACACCGGACATGTGTCATTCTCTTTGAAAAATTTTAAAGTCTTCTTATGTGTATCTAGGTTTTGTTCTATCTTTGTTTCGTATTTTTCTAAATCTTTTATCTTTTTATTTACCGTTTCGTGGCCACTTAATGCATTTTGACTAACTGCAATGTCTTCATTTAGTTTTTGTAGTTTTTGTTCATATACTACTTTATTTCCATCATTTTCTACTATCTTATTTTGTTGTACCGTCAGGTTATCACTCCCTTTGGTCTCCAAAGTCTTTAAGTATTTTGCTTCAGTTTCATACTTGGTCTTTATTAACTCTACTTGGTGCCTTACCTCTGTCAACTTTTTTTGTAAATCACTTTGTTGTGAACGCAAAATTAAATCCATAAGACCAAAAACTCTGATATCAAGTATCTCTTCAACAACTTCTCTTCTATATCTTGGTTTCATCTTCATAAACGGTTCGTATGATGATGACCCTAATAATACAACTTGAATAAATGATCTGTAATTTAGTTTCATTATATTTTGTTCTAGATATTTTTGATAGTCTATATTGTTGGCGTCTTGATTAATTAGTTTACCATCACAAAAAATCTCAAATAAATTTGGTTTGATACCTCTTCTTACAATATAGTTCTTTGTACCTACATCAAACTCAACCTCTACAATACAATCACCATTATTAATAGTGTTGACCATTTGTTCTTTCTTAATAATTCTAAATGGTTTATTAAATAATACAAAACACAATGCGTCTAATAGTGTTGATTTGCCACTACCATTTGTACCTACAATTAATGTAGTTTGTGACATATCTAATGCTATTTCTATTGGTTGATTACCAGTAGATAAGAAATTTTTATATGATATTCTTTTAAATAGTATCACTCACCAGCCTCCATATATAATTCTTTAGCAAATGCTTTTAATTTTTGTTTATCTATTTTAACATCTATTTGATCAATATAATTTCCTAAAAATGTAAGTGTGTCTTCTCCTTGTTCTAATAAATTTTCTGGTACTGAAGCACCAACATCTGTAGGGTCTTCTATTACATCAATAGCATGTAAATTAATATGATTATATAATCTATCCATTAATCTTTCGTACATATCTGTATCTGTTTTATTTGACATATACAGTTTTATAAAAGACTTATCATATGGTGTAATATCAAACTGGTCATAGTTTGTTTCTTTATCATTGTAAACTATTTTTTTAAATATAGTATTTGTATTTTCAACTCTTGTCAACTCTCTGGTTTCTGTATCAAATATATGAAAACCTTTAGGACATTTGTAATCTGACCATGTCATTTCGTATTGTGTACCAAGATAATAAATGTGACCATCATCTGACTTTTTGTGAAAGTGACCAGACATTACTTTTTCAAATCTTTTAAATATAGATTTTTCTGTGCCGTGGTCATTCATATGTCCATTGTGCATTTCAAAACCTTTTATTTCTAAATGACCCATTGCAATTGTTGATTGCGTATTTTCTATTGTTCTAATAGTTTCAGCTTCGTTATCATCACAAATCCATGGTATAAAAAGTATAGGTAGATTGTCAAAAGTTACCGTTGTAGCATGAGTATATACTTTGGCTTCTTTGCTTATATCAAGATTTTGCATTGCGTTTACTTCATTTGTATTCTTGTAATAAGTGTCGTGATTACCAATGATAATATGTGTATCAATACCTAATTCATCTAGTCTATTCCAAAATACTTTTTTAAAGTTATGTGCCGTATTGTGATTGATAAATTTTCTTCTATCTACCACATCACCTAAGTGTATCAATGTTTTGATATTATTCTTTTGCAAATAAGGAAAAAACAAATCATTATAAAATGTATTTTGATATTCAATAAATGCTGGTGAATCATTACGACACCCGAAATGGGTATCATTTAACAAAGCTATTTTCATTATTTTTTTTTCTTTTTTGCTTTAGTTTTAGGTTTAGTTTTTTTAACAGGTTCCTCTACAGGCATATTCTTTCTTAAAAACTCTGTAAACTGATTTTTAAATTCTCTATCTTCTCCAGGTTGTAAAACTAAATCATCATAATTTGCGTCTGCTATCATTCTTTGTTTGATTGTTACTTGTTTTTTTTCTTTTTGTATTCTTCTTATAAAAGCATAGTAAATTATTTGCGTGAAATATGCAAAAGGATTGTTTGATGTTTTTGGATTAAAATTATTTAAATACTGTAAACAGTTTTCTATACCATCACTAATCATATCATCTCTATATGTATAGTTAATAAAATTAGGTCTGTATGATAAGTGATTTGCTATCTTTAAAAAGCAAACACCAATATAATCTGGTACTCTAGGGTTTTTCTTTTTTTCTTTTTTTGCTTTGTCAACTAACTTTTTATACTCAACCATAGCGGCCAAGAATTCTTTGTTATTGACATAATGTTCTGATTTCTTTTTTGTTTGTGCCATAATATCCTCACTATATAATATTTTAACGAAATTGTCAATGGTCAATCCACGGTTGACAATATTTTTTATTTGCGTATAATAACGGTGTCCGTTTTCACCAGAGTATCCTTAATGTAACGTAGGTTCCTCTTCATCATCATCTAGTTCTCTAAAGATTTCATTCATCTTTTTATTTTCATCAGCCGTAAACTCTTTTCTATGATAATTCTCATCTCTTTTAGGTTTGTCTAGTCCATCATAGTTTTTAACTATTTGAGCATAACTGTTAGACATTTCAAGAGAGGCATTGGTGATTGTCATAATTTTATCTTTAGGTATAGTAACCACCTTATCACTAGTATAATTAGTCCAACGAATCATAGCAATGTAATCTCTAAACCCCATCGGAGTCATTTGAGGAACATACTTGATTTGTAAAGGTTTGTCTAATCTAATTAGAGGACCATTATCTGGTAACTGTTTGTCACCAGTAGGTAGAACGGTAACAATGTCGTCACCGTTAATTAACTTAATTATTTTAACTGTCTGATTCATTGTTTAACTCTATATTGTGTATTTCATAATCAAAGTCTTCTTCACTATAGATATTTATCCTTTCTCTAAAATGTGCTAAAGTATAATTCTCTTTACCATTATAAGTTAGATCATCAGCTATATCATATAATGTCGCATGTCCATTATTATCTTTTAATCTTAAACCACGACCAATTGATTGTAAGTTTCTTATCCTAGATTTAGAAGGACTAGCAAAAATAATGTTATGCAAGTTCCGTATATTAATGCCTGTACTGAAAGTCCCATATGACGCAACAATAATAGCGCTGTCAGCTTTCTCTGTAATTTCTCTAATCTTTTCTCTTTCATCTGCGTCAATTCCTCCGTGAACATAAAATACCTTCTTATCTGTTGCTTTGTTTTTTATCATTTCGTATAAGTCTTTACCATGTTTTTCAACGTACTGAAATAAACATAATGTATTACCTTGTAAACCAGCCGCCAAATTTTTTATAAACTTATTTCTTTTATCTGATTGTACTATATAATCCATTTCTTCTTGATAAGTAAAACCGTGTGCATGTTTACACTCTATAGAACCATGTTTTAATATCAATGAATATATTTTTAAATCTGCTAATTGTTTCTTTTCTTGTAATTCAGTTGTAGATACAACTTTATTTACAGCACCAAATAGTCCTTCTAATACAAGTTTATGTGTTTTACTACCGTCTAAAGTACCTGTCATACCTATTTTATATGGGCACTTATCTAACTTTGTCAATATCTTTGTCAATGAAACAGCTTTAAACAAATGAGCTTCGTCACCTATAATCATACCAACATCTTTAAACCATTTTTTAGGTAAATTATAGATAGATTGCCATGTAGATATAATCACAGGTTTAGTTGTTTCTTTACCATGACCTTGATATATTCTATGTACATTTTTCTCTGGTGACCAACCATAATCTTTGAAGTCTTTAAACAATTGTTCTACCAAAGATGTGGTTGGTACTATTATTAATATCTTTTTCTTTTGTTCTTTTAACCGAAGAATGTTAAACCTAACAAGAAGATAAGTAATAAGAGATTTTCCACTAGCTGTGGGCGAAAGTAACAAACACCTATTTTTTTTAGTTGCATAAACAAATGCCTCCTTTTGATAATCTCTGACCTTAAAGGGAATATTTAGTGCTTTGATAAACTTATCAACCTTACTATCATCTACCTTTGTGTCTTGTATTTTAGTTCCGTCAACAACTTGTACGTTATTGTCTTCACACCATTTTAATATATATGGATATAGACCAACATAAATCTGGCCTGTTTGATATGAGAACAATCTTATTTTTCCGTCCCATACACGATTTCTAAATTGAGGCATAAACTTAAAACCAGGTACTTCAAATGTAAAGAACTGACCTAGTTCTCTTCTTATATCATCATCTGCCTCTATCTTTAAATAGACATCATCTTTTTTGTCAACAATAATATATCTGGTGATGGTCATTTTAAAATTTAGATAGCACCGCTAGTAAATTTACGCCAATCAATTGCATTTTTTATTGTGAAAGTTCTATTAGTTATTTGTCTAATTGTTCTATCTAAAAAATCTACCGTTGTTTGTAAGTAATCTACTTTTTGTTTTGCCTTAATATATTCTTCATTTGATTGAATATATTGGTCTACATCTTGTCTTAACAATTTAAAGTTAAATGGTTTTTGTGCATATACTGAGGCGTCTGCTTTACCTGTATAATATTCCCAAAGTTCTCTTTTGGTATTATATAAATTGCCTTCAGCACGACTTAACATTAACTTAAATTTTGTTAAGTGTTTTAAATATTTGTTGTGTAATTGAGGTGTTTTAAGAGATTCTAAATCAAGTTCACTATCATTAATCTTTAAATCACTATCAGCTTGTTCTTGTAATTTTTCTAAATCCATAATATACATATCCTATCACAATTATGTGAAAATGTAAAGCTTTTAAGTAACAGTATTTGTTGTTACACTTGCATTTTTTGTAGCAAATTCAAAAATTTTATATTTAAACGTAACTGTTGCCGACAAGTAATTTACATCATCAGCTTGTTGGTTAAAATCAAGTCCAGATAATGAAGTTGGAAAAACATCACTAAATCTGACCTCTATATTTGCATTATTTTTACTAGTCAAAACATTAAGAGTTGCGTCTGAAAAAATAGGTCCTATAGGCTTCGCACCATATTTAACTTTTCCAGGATCAGTTGTTAAACTATCTTTACCTTGTGTTGGAAACCTATCTTTCCCAGCGTCCACAAGACTTCCGAATTGTGTTCGTGAGATAGGAAACCCAATACCATACATCCAGCCATGTATCTCTCTATAGTTCTCCAAGTTCTCATCCACCATAAAAGTAACAGATAAGTCATCAAAAGATATTGTATCTCCTGGTAATGGAATATCTGCAAGAGGTGTAGGTTGTGATGGTGATGGTATACTAATACCTGGTATATTTGCAGCCGTACAAAAATATTCTACCTTTGGTAGTTTTGCAAGTTGAAACTTAAACTGTGTAGGTGAAGCATAGTCTAGTTTTGTAGGTTGTCTTGCGTATGTACTTGTAACTGTCATAATTATATTTATCCATCCGGAAAGGCCAAAAAAAAGGGGGCCGAAGCCCCCTTTTTGTATTCTGTAGAAAACTCTACAAGATATTACATTAAGTTAGAAACTTTAACTCTTTGGTAGTATCTGTTAGCGTTAGCAGAACCAGCGTCATTTACTGGAGTGTGAGCGCCTGTGATAGCACCTGTTTCAGCAAATGGGTTAGCAACAAGACCATATCTAGTCTTGAAACCAATTTTTGGTTGGAAAGTATCTTGACCAACTGCTCTCACCATTTGTAGTGGAACATATGGACAATAGAACATACCAGCGTCATAAGGTGAAGTACCTTTGTAACCAACAACATAGTATTGTGTTGCTGAACTGTTTGCACTATATGGATCAATGTATACTTTGAATCTGCCGTTAAGAACACCAGCAAAAGTATTGCCTGTGTCATCAACATTCAAATTATTGTTAAGAGCAGGTGTGTAATCTAAAACACCAGCCATTTGAAGCGCACTAGCAACATCAGCTGAACAGATAATCATATTACCTTTTCC
>ENA-UZXA01014972-UZXA01014972.1-metagenome-genome-assembly--contig:-Day-1-1m-contig-14972_pt1 | contig 14932 bp, 17 predicted proteins | sample MGYA00260336_ERZ794896 | MGnify/ENA metagenome assembly ERZ794896
TTGATATTAAAAATTCTGTAAATATAATCACAAAAGGAGTTATTAATATTATTTTTAAAGAATTCTTTGTAAATTTGTATAGTAAAAAACTTATTCCAAAAAAAAATGACAAAAAAGCAGGAAGAAAAATTGCCAAAAATGCAAAAGGTTTTGTAGAATTGAAAACTAAGAAAGGATTGTAAATCCATGACAAGTAAAGTAATAAAAATCCAAAACCAAAGCAAAATCCTATAAAAAATAAATTAAAAAAAGATCTATTATTAGAATCTTTAAGAAGAAGTATAGTAAGTAATGGGAAGATAACAAAGCCTAATGGTAGCATAAAAAAAGGAGGTAAAATTAATGAAGTTAGTGCCCCCAAAATAAAAAATTTAAAAAAAATCAATTAGCTAATTTGATTATTTGAACAGTTATAATCTTTCTTTCATTAGCTCTTAAAACTTTAATGTTTACAACATCATCAATATTAAACTCTTCGTTTATGTTTGGTATTCTGTTTATTTTAGAAAATACTAACCCACCAACTGTTTCAATTTCTTCCTCATCCGCTACCTTTAAATTAATGTTGAAATCTGCTTCTAGCTCATCAATACTATACGAGGCACTTACTACTAGGAGATTCTCCTCCTTTTTAATTATCTCCTCATCTATGTCCTCAGCATCATGCTCATCCTCAATTTCTCCTACTATTTCTTCAACTAGATCTTCAATTGTAACTAATCCATCCACTCCACCAATACCATCAACAACTAATGCTATATGAATTCGTGAAAGTCGCATTCTCTTTAATAGATCTAAAATTGGAGACTTAGGCGCAACATATAGCACGTCTCGTAATATTAAGTTTAGATCAAAATTACTCTCCTTAATTTTTATAAAATCCTTAACATGAAAAAAACCAATGATATTATCTAAATTATTTTCATAAACGGGTAGCCTTGAATGAGACTCTTCTTTAATTATCTGAAAAACTTCTTTGTAATTTTGCTTATTTTCAACTGAAATTATTTCTCCTCTAGGGACCATAACGTCTTCAACACTTTTACTTTCAAGTTGTAAAATATTTTTAATTAAGCTTTTTTCATTATTATCATCAAATTTACTTACTTGATCTTCAGATGTATCATCATTGGCTATTAAATTAAGTATTTCCTCTTTAGATGAATCACTAGAAAGTAATTTTTTTATTAGCCAAGTTTTCCAAAGGCTTAATTTTTCCTGATTTTCTTCACTCATAATTCATAAGGACTTTTTATGTCAAGTTTCATTAAAATTTTTTCTTCTAAGTTTTTCATTTTTATAAAGTCAGAATTTTTTTTATGATCATATCCATTAACATGTAAAAAACAATGGATAATTAAATGAGTTATGTGATCATAAAAATTTATTAAGTTTTTTTTTGCATCCTTTTTTGTTGTTTCAGCAGAAAAAAAAATATCAGAGTAAATTTCATTCATCTTATTGTTATTATTTTTAAGTGATTTGACAAAAGTAAGAACATCAGTAGCTTTATTTATATTTCTATATATCTTGTTAATTTCTTTTATATTTTTATCGTCTATAAAAATTAAATTCAAAAAGTATAAATTTCTTCTTTTAAAGCCTAAATTGTCGATTTTAAGAATGTTACTTACTATACTCTTTATTTTAATCATTCTCCTTGACCAATGATTTGATTTACAAAAAAAATTAGTTTTTATTTTTGTCTTCATAAGCATTAATAATTTTTCTCACAACCTCATGCCTAACAACATCTTTTTGATCTAATTGAATAAATCCAATATCTTCAATATTATTTAATGTTTTTGAAGCATCTATTAATCCAGAGTCATTTTTAGATACTAAATCTATTTGAGTAGTATCACCAACGACAACCATTTTACTATTTTTTCCCAGTCTAGTTAAAAACATTTTCATTTGTATTTTTGTTGTATTTTGTGCCTCATCCAAAATAATATAACAATCCTCTAGTGTTCTACCTCTCATAAAAGCAATGGGAGCAATTTCAATTATATTATTTGATAATTTTTTTTCAACCTGATCATATGGCATCATATCATACAAGGCATCATAAATAGGTCTTAAAAAAGGGTCAACTTTCTCCTTAAGGTCACCTGGGAGAAAGCCAAGTTTTTCTCCAGCTTCTACTGCAGGCCTAGATAAAATGATTTTCTTCACTAATCCCTGATGCAGAGATGCTACTGCTTTTGCTACTGCTAAGAATGTTTTTCCTGTGCCTGCTGGCCCATAAGCAAAAACAATGTCTTTAGAATTAAGAAGCTCAAAATATTTTTTTTGATTTTTAGATCTTGGTAATATTTTTCTTTTTTTTGTTTGAAAAAATAAATTCATTTGCTCTTCTGGATTAATTTCTAAAATTTTCATACTTCTTGTTTCTCTAATCTTATCTTCATCAATATCTGCACCTTTTTTTGCCTCTTCAAATAATAATAATATTTCATCCTTAGTATCTTTAATTGATTTTTGTGCTCCAATAATTTTAATTTTATTTCCCCTATATTTTATTTTAACATTATGAATTTTTTCGATAATTTGAATATTCTTATCATTAACTCCAAAAAGATTTGGCAAATAATCATTTTCACTTAATTCAAAATCTAATGAATAATTAAAAGTGCTCAAAACATACTCTCTAAAGCAAAATTTGTTGATCTTACAATATTGACATTTTCAACTTTATTAATTAAATTTTTCTCACTATTAATAAAAACACTTTGATTATAAATTGATCTTCCTATGTATTGATTTTTATATCTTCCTTTTTTTTCAAATAAAATTTCCATATTTTTTTCAATAAATGAATTATTATAATTTTTTTGCTGATTTTTTAGGAGTGATTGCAGGGCACTTAATCTTGCTTTTTTTTCAGCTAACGGAATATTATCTTTTTTTTGAGCCGGAGTACCTAGTCTTTGACTATACATGAAAGAATAAGCTATCACAAATTTAACTTCATCGACAAATTTCATCGTATCTTCAAAATCTTTGTCAGATTCATCAGGATATCCAACAATAAAATCAGATGAAAGAGCTATATCAGATCTCTCTTCTCTTAATTTATCGACAATCTTTTTATAAAATTCAACAGTGTGTTTTCTATTCATTTTTTTTAGAACCTTGTTAGATCCCGATTGAATAGGTAGATGGAGAAAGGGCATTAATTTATTATTTGTTTTATGAACTTTTATAAGTGAATTTGTCATATCTATTGGATGAGAAGTCATATACCGAATTCTTTTTAAACTCTCCAATTCGCTTACCTTATTTATTAAATATGCTAAATCTCTTGATTTGCCATTTTCTCCATCACCATGATATGCATTAACATTTTGCCCTAAGAAAATAATTTCCTTAACTCCTTGTTTTAGATATTTTTCTATCTCATTTACAATCTCATTCACTGGTCTTGAAAACTCAGGACCTCTTGTATAAGGAACTACGCAAAATGAACAAAATTTATCACAACCCTCCTGAATAGAAACAAACTCTGACACGCCACCTGAAGAATTATAAAGTAAATTTTTAAATTTTTCATTTTGAGTAAATTCATCACTAATAAATGAATCATTTTTTTTTAACATCTCAGGTAACTTATGGTAAGATTGTGGGCCAACAACATAATCAACTGATGGTGCTCTCTTTTTAATTTCTTGCCCTTCAGCTTGTGCAACACATCCAGCAATAACAAGCTGAATATCATCTTTAGATCTATTTTGTTTAATTTTATTTATTCGACCAATATCTGAATAAACTTTTTCTGCTGCTTTTTCTCTAATATGGCAGGTGTTTAAGACTACTAGATTTGCATCTTCAGGATTTTTTGTAATCACGTAATCTTTATTTTTAAATAAATCCAAAATTCTATTAGAATCATAGATGTTCATCTGACATCCATAAGATTTGATATATATTTTATTTTTTTTCATATTAGTAATTTTTTAACATCATTAATGCATCAATTTTTTTATCTTGGACTAAGAAATAATTTTTTCTTTTAGAGATTATTTTAAAATTCATTTTTTTATAAAAAGATATTCCTTCTAAATTATTTTCTGAGACTTCAAGATAAATTTTTTTCAAAAAATTATTATTTCCTTCTATTTTTTTTAATAAATTTATTCCCAACCCTTTATTTCTAAAGTCCTTACAGACATATAATAGCAATATCTCATATTCTGATATATTTTCAATATTAAATAAATCACCTAAAATAAAAGAAATCAATGAATCATTAAAAAAGCTACCGAATGAAAAATTTGTATTTTTATTTAATTGATTAAGTATTTGACTTGTTGACCATCCCATTTTTAAAAATTCTTTATAATTATTTTTTTCAAAAGAAATTAGCCTATCTATAGAATCAATATCTTTTATGCTAAGTTTTCTATAATTTATCAATTTAATATAATATTATTAGAAATATATATTGGTTTAATTATTAAGTTTTCCTCAAAAACCATATTAGATAAATTATTTAAAACTATTTCTTTTAGTGAAAATGGTGAAGAATTTATTTTTTGTTCATTAAAATTTGGAAATTTAAAATTATAAAATATATAATTTATATAATTTGGAAGAATATAATGTTCATTTTCAACTTTTTCATGAAAAAATAGCTCATCTTTTTTATAAGAAAAAAAACTCTGATTATTAGATGACTTAAAATAAACAGCTATTTGAGTATTAAAGTTAGTTAGGTATTTGTAAATAATTTCGCTAGAAATTACTGAAACAGCTATATTCATAGATTGACTCAATCCAGCAATAAAAGATGCCCCAACTCTTAGAGCTGTATAAGAACCTGGACCAATTGTAATAATCAATTTATTTATATTTTTAGAAAGATTGTGTTTTTTATTAAACTCCAAATATGCCGGTATAATTTTATCACTTAGCTTAAAATCTGAATCTTTTACAATTTTAAGAGAATCTATAATTTTTTTATCTTTAATTAAATAAAATTCTGGTATTGGTGAAGCTACATCTAAAAAAAGGAACATTTAATGTTTATTTTAAAAATAATATTTTTATTTATTTTATGTTTAAACATATCTACTTCCTATGCAAGTAACATTAAAAATTCTGCTGTTATATTTATGTACCATAAATTTGGTGTTGATAAATATCCTAGTACTAGCGTTACCATAGATCAGTTTGATGCACACATAGATGAATTAACAAATAAAAAATATTCGATAAAATCTTTAGAATTTATTATAGACACTATTATCAACGATGGAGATCTATCTGAGAATACTATTGGTATTAGTGTTGATGATGCTGATAAATCGTTTTATGAACAAGGTTGGCCAAAGTTTAAACATAATGGAATTCCTGTTACTCTTTTTGTTAACACTTCAACTATTCAAAAAAATAATAAGAATTATCTAAATTGGGATCAGATAAGAGAGCTAAGAGATGAGGGTGTTTCTATAGGAGCACATTCTCATAGTCACTATCATATGTCTGAATTGTCAATTGAGGAAGTAAAAAAAGAAATTGAAATCTCTAATAATATTTTTTTAAAAGAATTGGGGAAAATACCTCCCCTTTTTGCCTTTCCTTATGGAGAAGCAAATAAAAAAATTATAAGCTTATTGAAAGAGTATAAATTTAAAGTCGCATTTGGCCAGCACTCAGGAGTTATTAATGAAACCTCAAATTTATATTACTTACCTCGATTCTCTCTGAACGAGAGATATGGGGGACTTGATAGAGTAAAGTTTGCTGCAAGTGCTAAGGGGCTTGGTGTTTATGATTTTATACCAGTTGATCCTACCATAAAAAATAACCCACCGTATATTGGTTTTTCATTACTAGATGAAAGATTAGCACCATCTCTCGATTGTTTTATTTTTGATAGCAAAGGACAAGTAGAAAAAGAATTATTTAAATTTAATGAACGTATAGAAATTAGATTAAAAAGAAAACTTACTGATGGTCGATCAAGATTAAACTGTACTGCAAAAGGTGAAGATGCTAAATGGAGATGGTTTGGCCACCAGTTTTATTTATGAGTTGTTAACTGAGTAATTAAAGGTATCAAATTGATTAAGTTTATTTACATCAATAATTGAATTAATTGTATCTATATAATTTTTATCTATAGCATATGAATCTAACTCATTAACTAATAATTTAATATTACTAAAATTATTTTGTTGTCTCATAATTTTTCTTACTTCTCTAAAATCAGCATATGCATAGTGTGAGTTTAAATTATTGAAATAAGATTGGACACTTTTGTCTATAGACTTAAATGATTTAACTAGGTATTTTTCACCTTCCTCTCTCAAAAGAGGAACAACGCCTTTGGAGTAATCATATGTGTACTCGCCAAATAAGGCATTAAATTCTAGAGCAAATCTTGAAGTTCCCCAACCACTCTCATTAGCAGCTTGAGCAAGAACTATCGAGCTTGGAATTACATCAACTAAATCGAGAAGCTCATTTACAATCTGAAATTTTAATTTATTATTTGTCTTTAATCTATATTTTTTTGAAATTTTTTCTAAAAAAATAATGTCAAGTTTTTCCAAAGTGTTGTTATCATCAAGGGAAATTTTGATAGTTTCTAATTTTGATCTTTCTAATAATATATTTTGGTTCTGATATGAAATTAAAGGAAGCAAAGTTTTAACAAAATCTTTTTTTGAATTAGAGAGATAATTTAAATCAGCCTCATTTATATTTTGGTTTAAAAAGTTCATATCTGGTTTTTTAATTATTAATTCAATTAAATTTGGGTTTAGGGGTTTTTTCTTCAGAGAAACTAAAAACCTATTTAATTGTTGTGAATTTTCATCTTTATTAATAATTTTCTTTTGAGAATAAAGTCTGTTAACTGTGTATGAATCATAAGTTGTGCAGTAATTTAACACAAGATCATCAAGATTGGCATTTAGCTTATAGACGAAATTTAAATCACTCTTTGTCTTATCATCTTCAAAGGCTGTTGTAGTAATCGATGCAAGAAGAAATGATAGAAACACTAATATAGATATATTACGCATCAACAGGTCTTACTTCTTGAACCTCAGGAATATAATGCTTTAACATATTTTCTATTCCCATTTTAAGAGTGGCTGTTGAGCTAGGGCATCCTGAACAAGCCCCTTGCATTTTAAGATACACAATTCCATCTTCAAAATCATTGTAAATAATATCTCCACCATCCATTGCCACTGCAGGTCTTACTCTTGTATCAAGCAATTCTTTAATTTGCTTAACAATATCTGAATCGTCTTCACTTGATTTAAGATTATTTTCAGATAATTTATTTTCAATTTTTTCTACTGTTACATCATCAGAATTAAAGTGATCAATTATTGCTCCAAGAACAGAAGGTTTCATAACTTGCCATTCAAATGTATCGCTTTTAGTGATTGTAATAAAATCACTACCAAAGAAGACTCCTTCTACACCTTCAATTGCAAATAATCTTCTCGCAAATGGAGAATTGTCTGCCTCATTAACATTTTGATAAAAAGCGGTACCCTCAACCATTACTACTTTTCCAGGCAAAAACTTAAGTGTTTGAGGATTAGGTGTTTGTTCTGTTTGTATAAACATTTTGATCTTATATAGTTATTAATTTGTCATTAGTATGAAAATTGGTCAAAAAAACACAAAAAATTCGGGATATTAATCCCTATAAAAACCAATTATTTCGTAAATTTCCGCCAAAACTGGTTCGGCGACGCTAATAGCTCTCCTTTTTCCATCATTAATTATAGAATCAAGATATTTTTCATCTTTCATCAATCTGTTCATTTCAAGTGAAATTGGTGATAATTTAGAAGACGCAAGATCGCCTAAGTTTCTTTTAAATTGTGAAAATTCTTTTCCTGCATAATCAGCAACTACCTTCTCTAAATCTTCATCATAAAGAGCTGCATAAATAGTAAGCAAATTTATAGCTTCTGGTCTTTTTTTTGCTTCTTCTAAATTAACAGGCAACGGTAGTGGGTCAGTTTTTGCTTTCTTGATTTTTTTTACAATCTCATCTTCGGTATCGGATAACATTATACGCGAATAGTCGGATGGATCTGATTTACTCATTTTTTTTAAACCATCTCTTAGACTCATTACCCTTGTAGCGGCTCCTAAAATTAATGGTTCAGGAATGGGGAAAATATCTGTTTTAAAATCAGTATTAAATTTCTGCGCAATATCTCTTGTTAATTCTAAATGTTGTTTTTGATCTTCTCCGACTGGAACATGTGTAGCTAAATAAATTAAAATATCTGCAGCCATTAAAATTGGATAAGAAAATAATCCAACTGATACGTTTTCACTATTCTTTCCAGCCTTATCTTTAAATTGTGTCATACGGTTAAGCCACCCCATACGAGCCACACAATTAAAGATCCAGGTAAGTTGAGCATGTTGAGGAACTTGGGATTGAACAAATAAGGTATTTGTTTCAGGATCTATTCCTGATGCAATAAAAGCTGCTATTACTTCTCTTGTCTTTTGTTTCAACATTTTTGGATCTTGCCATACGGTAATAGCATGAAGATCAACAACGCAAAAAAAGCATTCAAATTCTTTTTGTAACGATACAAAGTTTTTAATTGCACCTAAATAATTTCCTAAATGTAAATCACCAGATGGCTGTACTCCTGATAAAATTCTTTTGGTAATTTTTTCCATTTTATTTTTTTAAGTAACTTTTAATATCAGTAATAGTAATTATTTTTAATACTAAAATTAATCCCACATAAATAAAAGTAGTAAAAATAATAGTAATAATCAAATAGAATATATTATCCATAATATCCACTAAATATAATTGATCAAAAAAGAAATTGCTTAAAAATTGAGTAATAAAAATAATAAAAAATAATGATATGCCTAACTTAAACACATTAATAAAAAACTGACGATCTAAATCTAAATTCCGATTACTAATAAGAATAATAAAAAGTAAAATTGCATTAACCCAAGCACTTATTGCTGTAGCCAGCGCTATACCCATTTCTCTCATAGAACTAATTAATATGAGGGATAAGATTATATTTAGCATTACGCTGATGATAGAAATATACAAAGGTGTTTTAGTGTCTTCCCTTGCAAAAAAACAAACGATCAAAACTTTAATTAAAACATAAGCGGGTAAGCCTAATGCAAAATATCCAAGAACATTAGAAGTGTACAAAGTGTCCTCTTGAGTAAAGGCACCACGCTCAAATAAGATATGAACGATAGGTAAAGATAAAATATATAAACCAATAGCTGAAGGAATGGATATAATTAATGCGAATTCTAAAGACCTATTTTGTAAACTTCTAACTTTATCATTACTATCTGCTTTAATAACCTTAGATAAACTAGGCAGTAATACAACCCCTAATGCAATTCCAAATATAGCTAAAGGTAATTGATTTAAACGATCAGCATAGTACAAATGACTAATGGCTCCAATAGGAAGAAAAGAGGCAATAATCGTTCCTATAATTATATTTAATTGAATAATACCAGAACCTATTACACCAGGAAAAAATAATCTAAAAAACTTTCGCAACTTATTATTTAATTTAGGTAATTTTAATTTAGGTTTATAAAAAAATAGAGTGGATCGGTATAAAAATAAAAACTGACCAACTCCTCCTACTAAAACTCCAATAGATAGAGCATGGCCAGCAGAAGATACATAAGGGGTAATAATAAAAAGAGATAGAATAAAACTTATATTTAAAATAGCGGGAGCAAAAGCACCAGCAGCAAATCGATCATGCACATTTAATATTGAAGTAAAGTGTGCTGCTAAAGAAATAAAAATTAAATAAGGAAAAATTATTTTTCCAAAAAACACAGCTAAATCAAAGGATTCAGAATTAGGAGAAAATCCAGGTACTAGTACTTGGATAATATAAGGCATACCAAAAAAGAAAATGATAGTTAATCCAACCGTAACAAATAGTAACAATGACATGGTGTTCTCAACAAAATCAGCAGCTTCATGATCATCTTTGGAATCAATAACGATACCAGAAAAAACAGGGATAAGAGCAGCGCTATAAGCACCTTCTGCTAAAACGCGCCGAAAAAAATTTGGAATACGAAAAGCTACGAAGAAGGCATCTGCTGTTAAGGTCGATCCAAGAAAGCGTGCTATTAATATGTCACGAACAAAACCTAAAATCCTGCTTAGCATTGTATAAAAACTAACAGTAAAAAAAGACCTAAAAAGATTTTGCATTATCTAATTTTATATTGTGATGAGTGATTTGTATAAATTTTATTTATGTCCCAATTAGGTTATAAAATACCTAATCTATTACTATTGTTATCAAATAATCAACATTAGCAGCTCAATTAAATGGCATTTTTAAAGCAACTTTTAAGCTATTGTTAAAAATATAGATTTGATTATTAATAGAAACTATATGAAAAATCAAAATCCTAACTCACCTAAATGTGGCTGCAGTTGTAGCTGTTGTTGTACTTGTGAAGGAGGAGGGTGTTGTTAGATTAACACCCTAAAATTTCACCTTTTAAATTATTATATTAACAACCTTTGAGTTCATTACCTAAATTACCTATCAATTTAAAGTAAAGATCTTTATCAGCATTAATATTTGCTCCAAGAGGATCAAAGACACCAGTTTTTATATTAGTATCTTCTGCAATTGTTGAAATTATCTTTGGATTGAATTGAGGTTCAGAAAAAATACAATTAATTTCTTTATCCTTTATCATATCTTGAATTTCATCAATTTGTTTAGCGCCAGGTAAAGCATCAGTATTTAATGTTAATGCTCCTGCTGCTCTTAGACCAAAACGCTCTTCAAAATATTGATACGCATCATGGAAAACAACAAATTTTGCATCCTTATTAATGTCTTTACTTACATCATTGATCAATTGATCAAGTGCTACAATTGTTGCCTCAGCATTAGTTTCATATTTATCTTTATTAGCAGGATCTAAATCACCTAATTCATGAGAAATTTCATGAACCATTTTCTTAGCATTGCTTGGATCTAACCATATGTGAGAATTAAACTCTCCATGATTGTGATCANNTCATGATCTTCATCGTGGTCGTCATGATCGTCAAAAATACTTTCTTCTCTAAATTTTAGTTTTTCAATACTCTCAACTTCCATAAACTTAACTACTTCAGCATTTTTTACAATAGACTCAATAGGTCTTTCCATAAATGTTTCAATGCCTTCACCAACCCAAAATATAAGATCGGCTTCTTCAAGAAGTTTTGCGTGAGAAGGTTTTAGAGTGAAGCTATGTGGAGATGTGCTACCTTCAATTATTAATGAAGGTTCACCAACTCCATCCATAACATTCGCAATTAATGAATGTAGAGGTTTTATAGTTGTAACAACTTTAATTTCTGCCCTTATAGGCGATGTAGCCATGACTAAAAGTGAGCAAAATGTTACTTTTACTACATTTAATATATAATTATTTTGTTTCATAAAATTTCATTTCAGATATAGGATTGTTAAATTAAAAAAGTGTTATAATATAACATATCAGTTTGTAAATAAAAAATGAACCAAAATAATTCACTTGTTAAATTAGAAAATGCAGGCGTTTACAAATCATCTAAATGGCTTGTTAGAGGAATTTCTTTTAAAATTAATAAAGGTCAAATTGTAACACTTATTGGCCCTAATGGTTCTGGAAAAACAACAACAGCCAAAATTATATTAAATATTTTGAATACAGATGAGGGTGTTGCTACTAGTACTACCAATAAGATGGCATACGTACCTCAGAAAATTAATATTGATTGGACAATGCCGCTGCGCGTTATTGATTTTATGAAAATCACAAGTAACCTAAATAATATTCAAATCACTGAATCCTTAACTATGACAGGAGTAGATAAATTACTCTATAATCAAATTCATAGTTTATCAGGTGGTGAATTTCAACGCGTTTTAATTGCAAGGGCTATAGCAAAAAAACCTGATTTATTAGTATTAGATGAGCCTGTTCAGGGAGTTGACTTTAATGGCGAAATAGCTCTTTACAATCTTATAAAAAAAATTTCCATTAACTTAAACTGTGGCATATTATTAATTTCTCATGATATGCATTTTGTAATGTCCACTACGGATCATGTTATATGCTTAAATGGGCATATATGTTGCTCTGGAACTCCTAGTACTGTTGTAAAAAATCCAGCTTATATAAAATTATTTGGTGAACATAACTCAGAAACATTATCATACTATCAACATCAACATGATCATTCACATAACAATGATGGAAGTGTATCAAATTAATGTTTGATGATTTTTTTATTCGCGCGTTAATGGCAGGTATAGGAATTGCTATTGTCACAGGACCTCTTGGATGTCTTGTTATATGGCGAAGGCTCTCTTATTTTGGTGATACTTTATCACACTCAGCCTTACTAGGTGTTACTCTAGCGTACGCTTTTAGTATTAATATATCTGTATCAGTTTTTATCATATCTGGAATAGTTGCACTACTTCTACTCAGTTTACAAAAAAAAACAAAGTTAGCTGGAGATTCACTGCTTGGACTTCTTGCTCACTCATCTCTTGCTATTGGTCTTGTTTTAATTGGCTTTCTATCCTCAATTCGTTTTGATTTAATGGGTTTGCTATTTGGAGATATACTCGCAGTAACCATTGGCGATATTTTAATTATCTGGTTGGGAGGATTAATTATTCTAGGAATATTATTCTTTATTTGGAAATCAATATTTGCTGCTACTGTAAATTATGATCTAGCAGCAGCTGAAGGAATGAAACCTGATGTATCTAATTTTATTTTTACCCTACTTTTGGCTGGTGTAATTGCTATTTCTATAAAAATGATTGGAGCATTATTAATAACAGGCTTGCTTTTAATACCTGCAGCTACCGCAAGAAGCTTAAGTAGTAACCCTCTTCAAATGGTTATCATATCTACCTTAACAGGAATTACTGCAGTAATTATTGGTTTATTTAGCTCTCTGGAATTTAATAGTGCTTCAGGTCCATCAATTATTGTAGCAGCATTAGTTTTATTTATTCTTTCATTAATACCTTTTAAAAGAATCGGTGCATTGCAAAAATGAACACAATTTGATATCTAAAAGTATGGGGCTTGCAGTAGAAAAATTAACGAACAATCAACAAACTGTTCTAGAGTTATTAGAAAAATCAAAAGAACCATTAAAGGCTTATGCTATTCTTTTTGATATTCAAAAAAAAGGAATTAAAGCTCCTCTACAAGTATACCGCGCATTAGATAAGCTTATTGAAATTGGAAAAGTTCACAAAATAGAAAGCAAAAACTCTTATATTGCTTGTAAACATAAAAATTGTGACTCTTCGACGTCTACCTCTTTTTTAATTTGTGAAACATGTGATCAGGTAACTGAACTGAAAAAAAATAATTTATCTGCATATTTTACAAAACAAAGTGAGCAGGCTAATTTTAAATACGCAAAGCATAATTTAGAAATTTATGGTACATGTAAAAATTGTAAAAAAAAACATTAGAAAAAACAAATAAAAATATAATATTTACTTAAAAATTTTAAAGAATGGATCTAACTTTAATATACACTCTAGTTGGCTTTAGTCTCGCAGCTTATTCAGTTATAGCAAATGATTCTGTTCAGACTCTTGGTACTTTTATTGCCTCCAATCAACGTTTCAAATGGTACTGGTTAGCAACTGCAGCTTCTATTGTGCTGGCCTTCACTCTAATTTATGGATGGTATGTTAACGATGGTGACATTACCTTTGGTCGTCTTAATAAAATTCCTTATCAAACAATACAATGGTACCATGCAGCTGCTCCCTTAATACTTGTTTTATTAACTAGAGGAGGAATACCAGTTTCAACAACCTTCTTAGTCTTATCTGCTTTTGCTTCTACGGTTATTCTAGAAAAAGTTTTAATGAAATCAATTGTTGGTTACGGTTTAGCTGCAATGGTTGCATATATAGTCTGGATAGGGGTTAGTTTTTTTATTAATGAAAAATTTGATAAGGTGCAAGAAAAGCATCGCCGTACTTGGGTTGTTGGTCAATGGATAACTACAGGATTTCTTTGGTATACATGGCTTAGTCATGATGTAGCTAACATCGCAGTTTTTCTACCACGTCAAATACCTTTTAACTTATTAATGGCATGTATTGTTCTGTTAAGCATTCTTCTTTTTTATATTTTTTGGGATAGGGGTGGAAAAATTCAAAATGTAGTCTACTCAAAAACTGGGACAAGGTACACAAGGTCAGCAACTATAATTGATTTTGTCTATGCTATTATATTACTTTACTTCAAACAGTATAACGATATCCCTATGTCAACAACTTGGGTTTTTGTTGGTTTATTATGTGGAAGAGAATTAGCAATTTCTACTATGAATAAAGAATACAAACTTCGTTATGTTTTTCCTTTAGTTGGAAAAGATTTTTTGAAAATGATTTTTGGATTAACGGTATCGGTTGGTATTGTTTTATCAATACACTATGTTTTAATACCAAATGGATTTTAAAAACTATTTCTGCTTCTCTAATTCTTTTCTTAATTTAGACCAATCATCATCACTTAAGATATAACCTACACATTTTTTTGTGCCACATTTACAAATATGTTCTTCAAAATCACTATCAAAAGGGTAACCATAATTATATGTTAACTCTTCATCTTTTTTGATATTTTTAATTGAAGATATCCATATTTCACTATTAGTTATTTCTACTTCACAATTTGGATCGCAAGAATGATTAATGAATCTTGCATGATTATGCAAAACACCTCCATCGATATCATATCTTTTATTTAATTCAAAAACGTAAACCATTCCGGTTTTTTTATTTTTTTCTGCTTTTTTTATTTGAATATCTGCACGATTATCACCCTCTTTTTTAGTAACCTTATCACCAATATATTGAATTACTTGATAGCTTTTTTT
>ENA-UZXA01001000-UZXA01001000.1-metagenome-genome-assembly--contig:-Day-1-1m-contig-1000_pt1 | contig 14697 bp, 11 predicted proteins | sample MGYA00260336_ERZ794896 | MGnify/ENA metagenome assembly ERZ794896
GGTACTCCTCGATCTGCTCCCCCACACACGCCTGGAGGATGTTGGACGGGCGGGCCACCACATAGTGCAGGGCGTACTGGGTCCAGCCGAAGGCCCGGTCCACGAGCGCCATGGTCAGGTTGTCGAGACCACCGCCACCAAGGTCGGCCGGCATGTTGGCCGCGTAGATCCCCGCGGCCAGAGAGCGGTCACGGATCTGGGCCACCAACTCGGGCGGCACGTCGCCCAGGCGCTCGACCTCCTCCTCGTGGGGCACCAGCTCACGCTCGGTGAAAGCCCGGACGGTGTCGACCACCATCTCCTGCTCATCGGTCAGGGCAAAGTCCATGGAGGCTCCCTACGAAACGGTGGTTCGGATGGTCCTGATCAGGTCTTCGGGTCAGGCGGGGATCCGCATGACCCGACCCACCTGGGGCGGAACGGGCAGGTCGGCGTGGGCCTCGGCGATGGCGGCCAGGGCGGCGGCCGGGCCGGGCAGCAGGGGCGCTGTCGAACCGGCTTCGGTGTCGACGTGCAGCAGCATCTGTTCGGTGGTGCACAACAGGTCGCCAGTCGATCCGCCCTCGTCCACCAGATACATCGAGTGGAAGAAGTGCAGCCTCTTGGCGTCCACCCCGAGAACCTGGGTGGTGAAACGCAGCGGCTCGCCGAGCGACGCCTCCTTCACGTAGTTGAGGTGGGTCTCCACGGTGAAGAAGGTGTGGCCGGCCGCCCGATAGTCCTCGTCGATCCCGATGTACCGGAACAACTTGTCGCTGGCCCAGCCGAACGCCGTGAGGAACGCCCATTCGGACATGTGGCCGTTGTAGTCCACCCAGTCGGGCTCCACGACCGTCTCGTACAGGGCCAGCGGGGCCGACAGGTCATCGACACCGGCATCGCCCGGGCTCCACCGCGCCGGTGATCCGGCCTCGTGGATCCGGGCCTCCCGCTCGGCGATCAACCGGCCCGCACCCAGGTCCAGGGGCCGCAACGAGCGCATCACCGAGATGACGTAGTCGTCCCGGAGGCGCTCCAGTTCGGCAATGGACCGTCCCTCGGCCTGCTCCTCGCAGCCGTCGGCCATGGCCTCGATGAGGTCCTCGGTCAACTCCGGCGCCTCGAGCTTCGTCCACGGCAACTTCAGGGCCGGGCCGAACTGACGCAGCATGTGGCGCATGCCCTGCTCTCCGCCGGCCAGATGGAAAGTCAGGTTGGTGCCCATGCCGGCCCACCTCAGGCCCGGCCCGTAGTTGACGGCGTCGTCCAGTTCCCGGGTGGTGGCCACCCCGTCGTTCACCAGGTGGAGGGCCTCGCGCCACAGGGCCTCCTGGAGCCGGTCCGAGAGGTAGCCCTCGATCTCGTTTCGCACCACCAGGGGATGCATCACCAGGTCGTCGTAGTGGGCCACCGCGGCATCCATGGCCGCCGTCGACGTCTGTTCGCCGGCCACGATCTCGACCAGAGGCAGCAGGTACACCGGGTTGAACGGATGCCCGATCAGGATCCGTTCCGGATGCTCGCAGCCAGCCTGGAGGTTGGTGGGCAGCAGGCCCGAGGAGCTCGAAGCGATGACCACCTCCGGTCCGGCGTGGGTGGCCAACGTCTGCATCAGCGGACGCTTGATCGCCTCGTTCTCCGGGGCGCTCTCCTGGATCCAGTCGACCCGGCCGGCCAGATCCTCGGCGGTGTCGGCCCATGTCAGGCGGGTCGGGTCAGCGTCCGGGAACAGTCCCAGCCTGATGGCCGACGGCCAGGCCCGGGCCACCGCGGCACGAAGCTTGTCCTCGGCGCCCGGCGCCGGATCCCAGGCCACCACGTCGAACCCCCGGGCCAGAGCCCGGACAGCCCAACCGGCACCGATCACCCCGGTGCCCACCACGCCGATCGTGCGCCCCCCGGCGGCCGTGCCCATCGGATCAGCCCTGACCGAGGTTCCCGGCCGAGCTCATCGGAGGTTCAACGTCTGACGGGCATCGGCCGAGGTCTGCACCCGGGCACCCATCAGTTCCACGATCCGGATGGCCTTCTCGACCAACTGGGCGTTGGTGGCCAGCACCCCGCGCTCCAGGTAGAGGTTGTCCTCCAGACCGACCCGCACGTGGCCTCCCAGCATCACCGACTGGGCCACCATCGGCATCTGCATGGCACCAAGGCCGAACGACGTGAACTCGGCTTCGGCGGGCAGGCGGTTCACCATGGCCTGCAGGATCCCGACGTCCAGCGGTGTGCCGTACGGGATCGAGAGGCAGAGCTGCAGCCAGTACGGGGCGTCGATCAGGCCCTCGGCGATCATCGTCTCGGCGAACCACAGGTTGCCGGTGTCGAAGACCTCCAGTTCGGGACGCACGCCCAGCTCGCGCACCCGCTCGGCCATGATCCGCAACATGGCCGGGGTGGACACGTAGACCTCGTTGTGGTCCCCGAAGTTCAACGACCCGCAGTCCATCGAGCAGATGTCGGGCCGGATGGCCTCCACGTGGGCCAGGCGTTCCAGCCCACCGACCAGGTCGGTGCCGGGCTGCCAGGACATCGGGTCGTCATCCGGACCGACGTTGAGGTCGCCGCCCATGCCCGCCGTGAGGTTCACCACCACGTCGGTGTTCTTCTCACGGATGCGGTCGACCACCTCGCGGTAGAGCTCGACGGTACGGGTGCCCTTGCCGGTCTCGAGGTCGCGCACGTGGCAGTGGACGATGGCCGCCCCGGCCGATGCGGCATCCAGTGCAGAGTTGGCGATCTGTTCCGGGGTGACCGGCACGTGTTCGCTGCGTCCCGAGGTGTCTCCCGAGCCGGTCACGGCACAGGAGATGATGACGTCACGGTTCATGGTTCGGGTCACGATGCCCCCCATTTCTCAGTCGGCATTTCTCAATCGGCTTGTCGATCGGCCCGCCCCACGGAACGGCCCCCATTGTCCCGGGAACGGGCCTTGCGTAGGCTGCCCCCGGCCCGGATCATCCTCCCCGATCGGGAATCGGTGACCCGGTCCGTCCCAGAATCCGCGCAGGCTACCCCGCCGTCCGTACCTCAGGTTCCGACGTCGGCGTGCCGAAGGAGCAAATCATGAAGATCCTGTTCGCAGACGCTCTCCCCGAGGCGTACATCGACCTCCTGAGGGACCGGGGCGACGAGTGCATCGTCTCCCCCGACCTGGGTGCCGACGACATTCCTGATGCCATCGAAGGCATCGACGTGCTCGTCGTCCGGAGCACCAGGGTCACCGCATCGACCGTCGAGCGGTCGGACCGACTGGGCCTGATCGTCCGCTCGGGCGCCGGGACCAACACCATCGACTGCCAGGCGGCGGCCGACGCCGGCATCTACGTGTGCAACGTGCCGGGCACCAACTCGGTGGCCGTGGCCGAGTTGACCCTCGGCCTGCTGCTGGCCGTCGACCGGCACATCCCGTCGGCATCGACCGACCTCAAGCACGGCACGTGGAACAAGAAGGGGTACTCCAAGGCCGACGGCCTCATGGGCAAGACGTTCGGCGTCATCGGCGTGGGCGAGATCGGCCTGGCCGCCGCCGAGCGGGCCCGGGCCTTCGGGATGACCGTGGTCGCCGAACGCAAGGCCGACCGCCGGCCCGACGTGGAGGCCCGGATCCGGGCCATCGGCATCCGACTGGTCGAGGACCTCGACACTCTGGTGGCCGAGTCCGACATCGTGTCGATCCACGTCCCGGGCGGTTCGTCGACCGAGAACCTGGTTGACGAGCGCTTCCTCGACCTGATGCAGCCCGACTCCATCCTGATCAACACCAGCCGGGGCGAGGTCGTCGACGAGACCGCACTCATTGCCGCCATGGACGCCAAGGGCATCCGGGCCGGCCTGGATGTGTTCCGCGACGAACCGGCCGGCGGCACCGGCGAGTTCACCTCGGCGTTGGCCTCCCATCCCAACGTGGTCGGCACCCATCACATCGGGGCGTCCACCCAGCAGGCCCAGGACGCCACCTCGGCGGGCACCGTCGACGTGATCGAGGCCTACCGGGCCGGNNATGGGCTCGGCCACCATCACCATCCGGCACTTCGACCGGGTGGGTGTGCTGGCCGCCTCGTTGCAGGTCCTGCGACGGGCCGCCATCAACGTCCAGACCATGGAGAACAAGGTCTTTCAGGGCTCCAACGCCGCCATGGCCATCATCGACGTGGCCGGAGAGGTCACCAGTGACGTCACCGACGAGCTGGCCAGCCTCGACAACGTGATCCAGGTCCAGATGACCGCCCGCGACCAGTGAGCGTGCTGCGCCCCTTTCCGGGGCTGATCGTCGACCCGGCATGGGCCGACCGGGTCACCACCGGTCCATACGACGCCTACTCCCCCGATGAGCGGGCGGCCATCTCCGAGTCGAACCCCTACAGCTTCCTGAACGTCACCCGATCCCAGGAGGACGTGCCCGTCGAATGGCGCGACGACGTGGACTGGTTGATCGGCCAGTGCGTCCAGTCCATGCAACGCATCTACGACGCCGGCGCCTACGTCGAGCACGACGAGCCGTCGCTGTTCCTGTACCGCCTGGAGGTGGGCGACCACACCCAGACCGGCGTGATGGGCCTGGTGCCGGTGACCGAGCCCGGCGACCGACGGGTGCTTCGCCACGAGGCGGTGCGTCCCGGGCGGGCCGACCTCCTGACCCGGCACCTCCTCGAGGTCGGCATGTCGTCCAGCCCCATCTCGCTCACCTATCGGACCGACGAGATTCTCGACGAGGCGATCGCCGCCGGTTGCGCCACCGAACCGGTGCTGGAAGCCGACGGTGACGGCATCCACCAGACGGTCTGGGCGCTGACCGGCGAGACCGCCGATGCCCTCATCTCCGCGATGGGCGACCGGCCGCTGTACGTGACCGACGGGCACCACCGCCTGGCGGCCGCCGTCGAAGCCCGACATCGCAACCCGGAGATCGGCGACGACCATCCCCTGCAGTGGACCCAGGCCGTGCTGTTCCCCGACGCCGAGATGCAGGTCCTGGCCGCCCACCGGAGCGTCGGTGACCGGGCCGGCCGTTCGGCCGACGAGCTGATCGGGACCCTGTCGACGGTCGGCCCGCTCACGCCGTGCGCCGACGCCGCCGACGCCCGACCTCACGGCCCCGGAGCGGTCGGCGTGTACGTCGGTGGTCGGTGGTTCGCCATGGACCTGCCGCCCGCCTCGGGCGACCGGGCGGTCGACCTGCTGGACGTGTCACGACTCCAGGACGGGATCCTGTCCCCGGTGTTCGACGTCACCGATCCGGGCAGCGACCCGATGATCGGCTACGTGCCCGAACCGGTCGGCATCGACGCGTTGGTGGCGCGCTGTGACGTTGCCGGCCGCGTCGGCTTCGTCCTGCACGCCACCTCGGTGGCCGAGATGATGGCCGTGGCCGACGAGGACGGGCTCATGCCTCCCAAGTCGTCGTATTTTGAGCCCAAGCCCCGGTCCGGCGTGTTCGTGCGTCGACTCGACCGGGAGGCTGTCGCGCCGGAGGCCGACGGCTGATCGCGTCGACCCCTCCCTCCGTGCCGGACGTCTCGTGACCGGGGCCCAGGTGCAGCGGGCGGTGCTGCAGTTTCCGGTCGACGGCCGACGGCGGTGGCTCACCTTCGAGTCCCCGAGACGGGTCATCGTGGCCGACGAGTTGCGCGAGGTTCCGGCGGCCATGGCGGCTGCCGAGCAGGCGGCAGCCGACGGCCACTGGGTGGTCGGCATGGTGTCCTACGACGCCGGCCCGGCCTTCGACGATGCCATCCGGGCCGCCCGGATCCGTCGCTGCCCGCTCGTCTCCTTCGGGGTGTTCGACGCCCCCCGCCCAACCACCGGGGGTCCCGACGGTCGGCCCACCACCACCGGCGGCTACCACGTCGGCCCGTGGGTACCGAACCGGTCCCGACCGGCCTACCTCACCTCGGTCCGGACCATCCGGGAACTCATCGCGGCGGGCGAGACGTACCAGGTCAACCACACGCTGCGGCTGCGGTCACCCTTCCGGGGCGATCCGCTGGGTCTGTTCGGTGACCTGGTCCGGGCCCAACGAGCGGACCACGCCGCCTACCTGGACCTCGGCGACCGGGCCGTCTGCTCGGCGTCACCGGAACTGTTCTTCCGTCGGGAGGGTCGGAACCTGACCACCCGACCCATGAAGGGCACCATCGGACGCCACCACGACCCCGGGTTCGACGCGTTGGCCGCCGCCCATCTGGCCCGGTCCGAGAAGGACCTGGCGGAGAACACGATGATCGTGGACATGGTCCGCAACGACCTCAGCCGACTGGCCGACCCGGGCTCGGTGAAGGTTCCCGCCCTACACACCGTGGAGACCTATCCGACGTTGCACACCATGACGTCGACCGTGGTGGCCGAATCCGACGCCGGCCTCGGCGAGGTGTTCGCCGCCCTGTTCCCGGCCGCCTCCATCACCGGCGCCCCCAAGGTCCGGACCACCGAGATCATCGAGGCCCTGGAGGGAGACGGCCGCGGCGTCTACACCGGTGCGGTGGGCGCCATCTCCCCTGACGGGACCATGGAGTTCAACATCGCCATCCGGACCGTGTGGGTGGACCGCGACCGGGGCACCGCTGAGTACGGAGTGGGCGGGGGCATCGTCTGGGACTCGGATCCCCACGAGGAGTGGACCGAGGTCGAACACAAGAGTCTGGTGCTGGGGCGGGCCCGATCCGATTTCCGCCTGCTGGAGACCATGCGTTGGACGGCTGCCGACGGGGTGCTGCTCCGGGAACGGCACGTGGCCCGCATGGCCGCCTCGGCCAACCACTTCGGCTTCGAGTTCCATGCCGACCGGCTGAACACCCTCCTGGACGGCGTCGACGCCGGACGGAGCACCGTTGAGGGCACCGACCTCCGACTCCGGTTGCTGGGCGCCCCGGACGGCACGTTGGAACTGGAGGTACACGACGCTCCCAGCCCGACCACCGAACCGTGGGACGTTCCGGTCGACGTGGAGGCCGTGCCCGCCGGACACGAGTTCCTGCTCCACAAGACCACGATCCGCGAAGTCCACGACGACGCACGGGCCCGGTTCCCCGGGGCGCCCGACGTCCTCCTCGTCAACGAGGTCGGTCAGGTCACCGAGACGACGATCGGCAACGTGGTCCTGGACCTGGACGGGGAGTTGGTCACCCCGCCGGTGTCCTGCGGACTGCTGCCCGGCACCTTCCGGGCCCAACTGCTGGCCGACGGAACAGTCACCGAGCGACCGGTGGATCGCCACGACCTGGACCGGGCCGATGCCGTATGGATGGTCAACTCGGTCCGTGGCTGGGTGCCCATCATCCCGATGACCGACCCGGCGACGGCTTTCAGCGCCGCGGGCCAGCGCTGAGAATCAACCGCTGAGGATCAGCCGCGCCGGCGACGTACCTCTTCGATGACGGCCGGGATGACCTGGTGCAGGTCGCCGATCACCGCGTGACCGGCCCGGGTGACCATGTTGGCCTCACGGTCGGTATTGATGGCCAGGATGTTCTTGGCCGCCATGGCACCCACCCAGTGCTGGATGGCGCCCGAGATGCCGCTGGCGATGTAGATCTCCGGGGCGATCCGGGTGCCGGTCTGTCCGACCTGATCGCTGTGGGGTCGCCAGCCGTTGTTCGTGACGGCACGGGAACAACCCACCACGCCGCCCAGCTCGCCGGCCAGTTCCTCCAGCGGAGCGAACGCCTCGGCCGACCCCACGCCACGGCCGCCACCTACCACCACCGGTGCGGTGGACAGGGTGATGCCCCTAGTCAGGACGACCCGATCGGCCACCACGGTGCGGGCCAACGCATCATCGAGTTCGGGGACGAACGACACCATGGTGCCGGAAGCCGGTGCCTCGGCGGCGACCCCCTCCACTACGTGGTGGGCCACTGTCACCAGGCGGATCTCGGCGGTCAGGGTGGCGTCCTCGAGTAGCGAACCGCCCCACTGGACGCGGGTCATGGTCCAGTTCCCGGAGCCGTCGCCCGTCGGGTCGACGCTTCGGCAGTTGGCTACGAACGGCTGATCTAGGCGGGCGGCCACCTGGGCCACCACCTCGTTGCCCCGATCGGTGCCGCAGGCCAGCACGGCAGTGGCCCCGGTGCCTCGTACCAGTTGGACCACCGTCTCGCCCCAGGCCTCGGGGCCGAAGTCGGTCAACAACGGATGGGATGCGACGTGCACGGTCGACGCGCCGTGCGCGCCCAGACCGGCTGCTGCGGCATCGGCGCCCTCGCCGATGACCACCGCGGCCATCTCGAGACCGGCCGCCGCCGCCAGCGGGCGCCCGAAGGTGAGTGCCTCCAGCGAGGCGTCCGACAGGGTGCCACGATCGTGGTCGCAGATGACGAGCAGGCTCATGACAGCACCCCCAGTTCCTCAAGCAGGTCCACGACCGCCGGGGCGGCCTCCGGGCCGGTTCCCAAGATCACCGTCTCGCTGATCTGTTCCACCGGGCGGTGGAGGCGCAACCGCACCTGCCCACCGGCCTCGACGGTCCGCTCGTCGGTGTCCACCACGGCCTTCTTGGAAGCCAGACGGCCCTTCATGGTCGGATACCGCGGGAGGTTGATCCCCTCCTTGACGCCCAACACCGCCGGCATAGGCACATTGTAAACCTCGAAGCCGCCGTCGATCTCCCGACGGGCCGTGGCCACGCCCTCGTCCAGTTCCCCGCCCTGTTCCCCACCAATCTCGATTCCCTTGATGCCGTTCACGATGGGACGTCCAAGGTGATTGGCCACCCGCACCCCGACCTGGAAGCCACCGGCATCAGCCGACTCGTTCCCAAACAGGATCAGGTCGAATGCACCGTTGGTCTCCTCGACCGCGGCAATGGCCTCGGCCAGGGCCGACGCGGTGCGTTGCGGATCCCAGTCGACGTCGTCGATCGGGATCAGCACGAAGTGGTGGGCGCCGACGCTGGCCGCGTAGCGCAGCTGCTCCTCGGCCGCCACCGGGCCGAGAGTCATGACGGTGACCTCGCCCCCGTGGGCCTCGGTCAGCTGGACGGCTTCCTCCACCGCGCACTCCTCGTGCGGACTGGTGGTGAAGCCCAGGTGGGCGGCATCGACGGTTTGGCCGTCGGCGGTCACGTTGATACGTGCCCCGGGAGCCGGGACGCGTTTGACGCAGACGAGGATCCTCATGGCCGTCGGATCAGCCCTTCAGTCGCGTGTCGTCCGGATCGAACACCGCCCCCGTGGAGGCCACCTTCACCGGGTACATCTCGTTCATGTACATGACCTGTAGGTCGGTGCCAGCCACGGCGAGCTCCCGCGGCAGGTACGACATCAACAGGTGCTTTCCGACTGACGGGCCGTAACCCGCCGAGGTGGCCCGGCTGACTCGGCCGTGGCTATCGACGATGCGGCCGCCGTCGGCATCCAAGATGGGCTCGTTGCCACCCATCATGTGCCGTGACCGACCCTGGCCGTCGGTCTGGTCCTCGACGGTCAGGGTGCACATCGACACCTCGGGGTCGCCAGCCTCGCGGGCTGCGTGGTAGGCGTCACGTCCGATGAAGTCGGCGGCCTTGAGCCTCGGTCGGGCCAGGCCGGCCTCCAGCGGGTTGTACTCGCTCTCCAGCTCGGCGCCCATCAGGCGGTAGCCCTTCTCGAGGCGACCCGACGATCCGTACACGCCGCCGCCGGTCGCCCGGATGCCCAGGTCGGCACCGGCCTCCATCAGGGCGTCCCACAGGGCGGGGCCGTTGTCCCACGCCGTGTAGATCTCCCAGCCGGTGTCACCGACGTAGGAGATACGGAACAACTGGACGGGCAGGCCGGCCACCTCGGCGTCGATGATCGAGCCGTAGGGCGAGCCGTCCTGGCTGAGGTCCTGACCGGTCAGCTGGGACAGCACGGCCGGGGCGTTCGGGCCCCACAAGCCGAGCGTGGTCAGCTGTCGGGTGATGTTGGTGAACGTCACCGAGCCGTCGGTCGGCATGTGACGCCGGGTCCAGAACTCGTCGCGGCCACCGTCGAACACGCCGGTCACGATCCGCATGCGGTCCTCGCCGAGGCGCATCATCGTGAGGTCGGAGTGGAAGCCACCGTCAGGCGTCAGCCACGGGGTGTAGATCGAACGACCGACGGCCACGTCGACCTTGTTGACGGCCAGGCGCTCCGCGTACTCGATGGCCCCGGGGCCGTCCAGCTCGTAGATCTGGAAGGCGCTCAGGTCGACCACGCCGCAGTGCTCGCGCATGTTGAGGTGCTCGCCGGTGGTGATGGGGCTCCACCAGCGGTTGTCCCATTCGACCTCGCGCTCGGCCAGGCCGTAGCGCTCCACGAGGTCGGCGTTGGCGCCGTACCACTGGGGGCGCTCCCACGTCCGGGCCTGGAAGAAGGTGGCGTCGAGGTCCTCCTGGCGGGAGAAGTACGGGCCCACGTCGAGGTTGCGGCGTCCCTCCCACTGCTCGGCCGGGTGGACGATCCCGTAGGTCTTGATGAAGTGCTCGTCGGCCCGGGACCAGATGTGCTCGTCGGAGCGCTCCTGGTCGTAGAAGCGGGCGATGTCGGCGCCGTGGACGTCGATGACCCGGGGGTAGCCGTGGGTCATCCACTCGGCGACCACCTGGGCCATGCCCGGCCCCTCCTTGACCCACACCGCGGCGGCCGACCAGAGGTTTCGCACCTCGGTGGTCTCGCCGAGGCACGGCATGGTGTCGGGGGTCAGCGAGAGCAGGCCGTTGATGGCGTACTTGATCTCGGCGTCGCCCAGCATGTCCATCAACTCGATGGCCGTCTCCATCTGGTCGTCGAAGTCGTCCGGCGTGAACGGCATCTCCGTCGGGGACAGTGCGGCCTCGGCGTTGGACGGGATCTCGTCCGGGTGGTGGAGGATCGCCCGGTGGCCGTAGGAACCGACCTCCATGGAACCTGACGACTGCCGCTCGTAGCAGAAGGTGTCCATGTCCCGGACGATCGGGTAGCCGATCTCGTTGTTGGTCTCGGCGAGGATGTCCATGGGGCCCACGTCGGCCATCTGGTGGACAGCGGGGACCAGCGGGATGGTGGCGCCGGCCATGTTGGCGATGCGGTTGGACCACACGCCACAGGCCACGACCACGTACTCGGCCTCGATGGTGCCCTTGTCGGTCACCACGGACCTGACGGTGGTGACACCGCCGGCGCCCTCGGTGGTCTCGATGTCGAGCACCTCGGTGTTGGCGAACACCTGGCATCCGGCCGTCTCGACGGCCTCACGGCGCATCGTGGTGCCCGTCTCGAGCGAGTCCACGACCGACACCGTCGGGCAGTGGAAGCCGCCGAGGATGACATCCTCGTTGATGAACGGGACGAGTTCCTTGACCTCGGCCGGGGTCAGCATGTGGGCCTCGATACCCCACGCCTTGGCCGAGGTCATCCGACGCTGGAGTTCGTCCATGCGCTCCTGGGTGCGAGCCACCTCGATGCCGCCGGAGTCCACCGACATCTGCATGTCGCGGTACTGGTTGGCGCTCTGCTCGCCGAGCAGGGCCATCTCCTTGTTGTGGTCCACCGGGAAGATGAAGTTCGACGCGTGGCCGGTCGATCCTCCGGGATTGGGAAGCGGGCCCTTTTCGAGCAGGACCAGATCGGTCCAGCCCAGGCGGGCCAGATGGCCGACGAGACAGTTACCGACGATGCCGGCACCGATCACGACGACATTGGCGCGAGTCGGGAAATCACTCATTCGATTGTTCTCCTACGGCACGGCCCGGGACGGTTCGACCTCGAGGGTGGAACCAACCGGGGACGGTTGGGTGGACTCCCGACGGCGATCGCCGCGGGGCGCCGGAAGCGTACCCATCCCCTCCAGATGATGCTGACAATTCTGAGGCACAGGATCCGCCCGCCTGACGCGCCGTCAGGCCACCCGACCGGGGGCTAACTTCCGCGACCGGGACAGGCACCTCGACCATGGGTGCCATCAACGAGGAATGCCGCCCGGAAGGAAACAGGGGATCATGACCGAACCGCCCGCCACCAAACCACCGGCCGCCGAACCACAGGCCGCCAACCAGCAACGCGTGCTGATCACCGGGGGTGCCTCGGGCATCGGCCGGGCCATGGCCGAGGCGTTCCTGGATTCGGGCGCCCGGGTACACGTGGCCGACCTGCCCGCTTCCCGGGGCGGAGAGCCCGAGGGCCGTGGCTTCACCGGCGTCGACGTGTCCGATCCCACCGGGGTGGATGAGTTGTTCGACGCCGTGCTGGCCCCGGTCGACGCCGGCGGCCTGGGTGGGCTGGACGTGCTGTGCGCCAACGTGGGCATCGCCGGCCCCACCGGACCCATCGAGGACCTCGACGTCGACGGCTGGGACCGGACCATGGCCGTCAACGTCCGCAGTGCCTTCCTCTGCTGTCGTCGGGCCGTGCCGGCCATGCGGGCCGCCGGCGGTGGGTCGATCCTGTTGACCTCGTCCACGGCGGGGATCACCGGCTTCCCGATGCGTACGCCGTATGCGGCGTCCAAGTACGCCATTGTCGGATTGGGTGACACGCTGGCCATGGAGGTGGGCGAGTTCGGGATCCGGGTGAACGTGTTGTGTCCCGGATCGGTGGACGGCGACCGGATGGTGCGGGTGATCGACGCCGAGGCGGCCGCCACCGGCCAGTCGGCCACCGACCTGCGGGCCGCCTACGAGAAGCAGGTCTCGATGCGGACCTTCGTCGAGGGTCGGGACATCGCGGCCATGGCCGTATTCCTGGCGTCGCCGGCCGCCCGGTTCGTCAACGGCCAGACCATCTCGGTGGACGGTGGCCTCGAGACGTTGCGGACCACCTGGCGGACCTGAGATCGAGCGGGACCGGTATCAGGTCTGGTAGCCGAGGGCCGACGAGATCTCGGCGGCTGCCCAGCGCACCCGGTCGGCCACGATGTCGCGCAGGGTCTCGTCAGGGAATCGGTAGCTCGGACCGTGGCTGTGCAGGGCACCGACCACGGCACCGGCCTGGTTGAACAACGGCGCGGCCACCGAGTTGATCCCCTCGGAGAACTCCTCCTCCATCCAGGAGATCCCGGTCTCGCGTACCTCGGTCAGACGGGCGCGTATCCGGTCCGGCTTGATGACCGACTTCGGCGTGTACCGGTCCAGCTTCCGGTTCAGGTACCGGTCGACGGCCTCGTCGGGCCAGTGGGCCAGAACGACCATGCCCGAGGGGACGATGTGCATGGGCAGGCTGACTCCGGTCCAGTCGCGAACCTGGACGGGGTTCGCGCAGTCGATCTGGCCGATGTAGTGGACGTCGTATCCCGCTGGGATGGACAGGCCCACCGCCTCGGCCACCAGGTCGACCAGTTCCTGCATGGTCGCCTGGGCCACGGCCAGCAGGCTCTGCGTNNGCCCCCAGCTCTTCGAGGGTGGCCAGCAGTCGGGCCACCGTGCTGGTGGGCAGCTCGAGCCGCCGGGAGATCTCGCTGATCCCCGCCGGATCGTCGGCCACCTCGGTCAGGATCCTGAAGGCCCGGTCAATGCTCTGGACGCTCTGCACGTGTCTGCTCGCCTCTGTTCGTCGCTGTTCATCTCTGGTCCGCCTGATACGCCGCTCCGAGATCCAGCGGTCGGCATCCCACACTGTGGGAAGTGCATTCCGGAGGGTGGACAACTCGTCCGGGGATCAGTAGATTTCCCACCATACAGGATCTTCCCACCTGTCGGGAAACCAATGACCAGTATCCCGGCTACCGTGACGACGTTCCACCCGCCCCCCGAGGCAGCAACGGCTCACCACGGGACGTACACGCGTCCCCCGATTCGCAACGGAGCGCATCCATGGCCGAAGAGCAGGACATCGAAGAAGAGATCATCCTGGCGGACCTCAGCGACGAGGATCTCACCGCCCAGATGCACGACGACCTCTACGACGGTCTCGCCGACGAGATCACCGAGGGCACCAACATCCTCCTCGGCCGCGGCTGGGACCCCAGGAGGGTCCTGAACGACGCACTCGTGGAGGGTATGCGGATCGTCGGCATTGACTTCCGCGACGGAATCCTCTTCGTGCCCGAGGTACTCCTGGCCGCCAACGCCATGAAGGCCGGCATGGCCATCCTGCGGCCCCTGCTGGCCGAGACGGGTGCGGAGCCCATCGGCAAGGTGGTCATCGGGACCGTCAAGGGCGACATCCACGACATCGGCAAGAACCTGGTCGGGATGATGCTCGAGGGTGCCGGTTTCGAGGTCATCGACCTCGGCATCAACACCGACGTCGAGGAGTTCCTCGGGGCACTCGACGAGCACAAGCCCGACATCCTCGGCATGTCGGCCCTACTGACCACCACCATGCCCTACATGAAGGTCGTCATCGACACCCTTCTGGAGAAGAGCCTCCGCGAGGAGTACTCGGTCATCGTCGGTGGCGCCCCGCTGAACGAGGAGTTCGGCGAGGCCATCGGGGCCGACGCCTACTGCCGCGACGCTGCGGTGGCCGCCGAGACGGCGAGCCGCCTGGTGGCCGAGCGCCGGGCCGCGGCCGCCGCCTGACCCGGACGGTGAACGAGCCCACCGGTGCCTTCGAGGCACCCGGCGGGCGAACCCTCGTCGTCGCCTGTGGCGCACTCGCCCGTGAGCTGCTCCAGGTGGTGGAGGCCAACGGCCTCACCCACGTCGACGTCGAGTGCCTGCCCGCCTCGTACCACAACACGCCCGACGTCATTCCCGACGCCGTGGCCACCCGCGTCCGGGCCGCCGCCGACCGCTACCAGCGGATCTTCGTGGGCTACGGGGACTGCGGCACCGGCGGTCGCCTCGACGCGGTGTGC
>ENA-UZXA01001562-UZXA01001562.1-metagenome-genome-assembly--contig:-Day-1-1m-contig-1562_pt1 | contig 14675 bp, 17 predicted proteins | sample MGYA00260336_ERZ794896 | MGnify/ENA metagenome assembly ERZ794896
ATGCGTTTTGGAGAAATTAAGAATAATTTATTAAACATAAATCAACAATTACTCACAAAGTTACTTAAACAGTTAGAAAAAGATAAATTAATTAAAAAAAAACAATTTAAAGGTTTCCCAAGAAAAGTAGAATATAGCATTACTTCTTTCGGTCTTCTATTTAAACCAGTAGTTAATAACTTGTTTAAATGGGAAGAAAAAAATAAAACAATTTTAATAAAAAATATTAAGAGCAAAAAAACTGAATCTTTATATGATTATTACTAAAATAAATTAAATTTTATTTAACTTATTATTTTTATCTGAAAGTAATTCGTTAGTTACTTTAGTTTTTTTTTCTGAAAGTTTTCCAGCTAACCGAATATCTCTTCCTATTTTTCCTCCTACACCCAAACCACAGGCACCCACTATTTTTCTATTTTTAAGAAAAAAATAAATTATTCCTTCTTCAAGAGTTGAGCCTCTTTGTGCAGTAGCATCATAATTATTACAAATGCCTGTTAGTTGTAAATTTAAATTAAACTGATCAGACCACATCCAAGGTATCTTATTGTAAGAAGTTTTTTGTCCTATTAAATTTTTACCAGCGTTTATTCCATGATTTTGCGCATGTTTATATGACTCAAGGCGCATATATTCTTGATAAAAGGGATGATAAAAACTTGACACATCACCTGCTGCATACACATCTTCTATTGAAGTTGCTGAAAATTCATCGGTGATAATTCCATTATCAATTTTTAAAGAGGTGTTTTGAAAAATTTCTGTATTAGGTAAAGAGCCTACACCTATAATAATTAAATCAGCAGATAAAATTTGATTATTATGATTAATTTCATATGAATTATTAATTTTTTTAATATCTTTAATATCATCATTTAAATGAATTTTAGTACCTACAGCCTCATGTTTATCTTGAATTAAATTAGCTATCCCTAATGGGATCACTCTACCCATCAACTGACTTGCTCTCTCAAGAATTGTAATATTTTTTCCTTTCTGTGCTGCTGATGAAGCAATTTCTAAACCTATAAAACCACCTCCGATAATTGTAATATTATTAGCCTCATTAATTTTATTTTTTAAAATATTACTCTCTTCAAAATTTCTTAAATAAATTATATTCTCTTCAGGTAAAATTGTTTTACCACTTATCACTAAATACTTATTAGTAGAACCTGTAGCTATTAATAATTTATCATAATCATAATTTTTTAGTGAACTACTAATTTTTTTATTATCAAAATCAACTTTGTTTATTTGGGTACTGCCAATAAAATTAATTTTATTTTTTTTATAAAAATTTTCTGGAAAAAAAAGAATATCATCAAATGTAACTTTATCTAAAATATAATCTTTAGATAAAGGTGGTCTTTCATATGGTAAGTATTTTTCTTCACTAATAATAGTTAAATCTGACTTAATATCAATGGATCTAATCTCTTTTGCAGCATATGCAGCAGCTTGACCCCCGCCAAGGATTAATATTTTTGATATTTTATTCATTAGTTGAAACCATGAAGAAGTACTTTAATTTATTTATATTTTAAATGTAAGTGTATAATATTTTATTTACTTAGTATGAAATTCAAACTAAATCCTTAAACAGATTTTGGAAGCTTTAGTGATACTGAAAATAAAAAATTTGATGATCCAAAAATTACAGTATCAATAAACGCAAAAGAGTATGATCAATTTCTAAACTTTGTTGAAAAAAATGAGCCGAGAGATGCGATAGTTAATGGTATAGGATACATACCTTCTGATAGAAAAAATGAAGGCTTAATTCAAAATAATTCAATTAAAGATAATAGTGTTCTTACTATTTTTAACAAATTAACCAAGATGGGTTTTTTTAAATTTAATGCAGCTGCAAAAACTACAGATAACTATGTTAAAAAATTAGACATTAAAGCTTCTAATATTGATAGCTTTGTTATGAATCTTTCTGGAGGAAATCAACAAAAAGTAGTTATTGCAAAATGGCTTGTAAAAAATTGTAAAATACTTTTATTTGATGAACCAACTAGAGGAATTGATATTGCAGCTAAGACACAAATATGGAAATTAATTTCTGAATTTACAAATGAGGGCGGATCCGTAATAGTCGTATCTAATGAAATTCCTGAATTAATCATTAATTGTAATAGAATTATAACTATGCAAAAAGGTTTGATAAGCAATAAATTTAATCATGAAGATTTTAATGAACAAAAAATATCATTAAATATATCTTCAAAATAACTAAAATACTCCGAATAATTTAATAATTATAATTATAATAAAGATTAGTTAGGGACTGCTAAAGGTATTTTATATTTTGGATCTTTAGCTTGTTTAACTAAAGCAGGAACAATTTCTTTATATGCCCCCCACAAACCTTTTCTAGCTGCTGGCATTTGATCCTTAATCAAAGCATGTAACTTTTTTAAATTATGTGATGGCACCTGTGGAAACATATGATGTTCAACATGATATTCCATATGCCAATACAAAAAACTGAATATTGGATTTAAATAAACTGTTCTAGTTGTTAGCCTATGATCTTTAATATCTTCTTGTAATCCAGCATGCTGAGTAAGTCCCATTAACATAACTAATGTCTTTCCATAAAAATTAGGAAGCACAATAAATAAAACTGGTAACCATGTTTGGAAATATACAGAACAAAAAATGGTTAAAGCCCAAATAAAAACATGGCTTCTTGCTGACCAACGACATTTGGAAACTTCATTCTGAGGAATACAAACTTTCATTACTTCAGTAGTTACTCCAAAAGCATGTTTAATTGTTTCCCATTGAAGGGAGTTTTTAAAAAAAATAAAACCAGAAAATGGAATATAATGAGTAAAGAAAATTAATAAGTCAGTTGGTTTTTTAACATGAATTTCGAAATCTACTGGATCAGTAAATATTGTATAAGTATGATGATGATAATGTGAATATCTCCACCTTATAGGTTCAAAATTATCCATGAAACTTGCAATATAATAAAAGAGGTCATTCCAAAATTTAGACTTAAATGCTGTTCTATGACCTGTTTCATGCCATATGGCATCACTGCAACCCCATATATTTCCGTATATTAAAAAAAACAATAAAGACCACCAGGTACCCCATGTAGCAAAAGCCAAATAACCAAATAGTCCTAAAAAAGAAAAATAGATAATAATGTGTTTAAAACCCTGCCAATCAGATTTTTTAGAGAGTTCTTTAAACTCTTTTTTATCTATCTCACACTTATACCATTTGTCTAAATTAACTTCCATTTAATAAATTTATCATTATTTCTTTTCTATATCAAACTATAAACTACAGTTTTAAGTCGTAGAGTTATAAAAGAATGATAGTTTTTTTGTCAAATAATGATTTTCTGTTCTTTGATTAGATAAAGTTTGTAAAATATTAATTTTCACATATAAAATCAATTATTATATATAAAATAAATTCATGGAGGAAAAATGAAAAAAATTTTAGCTTTAGTAGCTTTATTTTTCGCTTTTGCATCAACTTCGGCAATTGCTAAAAATGACTATAGTTGTGATAAGAAATTTATCTTTTTCCCAGGTGGACCAGAAGGTGGGCCATTTGGAACTATTGTTTATAATGGAGCAGTAGCTGCTGCAGAACATACAGGTTGTGATGTTGATTATTATTGGTCACAATGGAATTCTGAAATCATGATTAAACAATTTAAAGAAGCTGTAGCGCTTCAACCAGATGGAATTGCTATTTATGGTTTTCCTGGTGATGCTGCTATGAGACCAATCATTAAAGAAGCTAGAGAGATGGGAATAGTAATTACTACTATGAACACTCCACTTCCTGATTTAGAAGCTGAACTTAAAACTGAAGGCTTTGGCTATGCAGGTGCAGATTTATTTGCTGCCGGTTTTAATCTTGGAAAAAAAGCTGTTGAAGTTTGTGGTTTATCAGCTGGAGATAAAGCTTTTGTTTGGGGTCTTGCAAGTATGCCAAACAGAGGTGAGAGAACCAAAGGTGCTATCGCAGGCGTTGAAGAAATGGGTGTTGAAGTTGTGTATCAGGAAATTCCTGATAACGTAAATTCAGATGCTTCTCAAGGTACGCCAATGTATGTTGCTACTTACAGTGCTAACCCTGATATTAAAATGGCTATTACAGACCATGGTGGGTTAACAGCAAGTCTTCCAACTTACATGAAAGCAGCTGGTCACGGATCTGAAGAGGTTTGTGGTGCTGGATTTGATTTGTCAGCTCCTATCGTTGATGGAATTAATTCTGGATACATTGATATTGTAATTGATCAACAGCCATTTATCCAAGGATATATGCCTATTGTTCAGCTTTATCTTACTACAAAATTTGGTATGGCTGGTTTAGCAATGGATACTGGTGCAGCATTTGTTACAAAAGCAAATATTGATGCAGTAGCTCCATTAGCTGCTCTACAAATTAGATAATTAATTTATAACAAACCTGCCCTTCGGCAGGTTTGTTTTTTTTAGAAATTAAAAAAATGAGTGAAGAACTTTTAAAATTACAAAACATTTATAAAAATTTTGGCAATGTTAAAGTACTAAAAGATGTTAACATCAAAATAAATAAGGGGGAAGTTGTAGCTCTTATTGGCGATAATGGTGCAGGAAAATCAACTTTAATTAAAGTTATCACAGGCGTTCATAAACCTTCTTCGGGTGAAGTATTTTTTAATGGAGAAGAGGTGGTAATTAAATCTGTGTCTCAGTCTAGAAAAATGGGTATCGAAGCAGTGTATCAAGAAAGAGCTTTATGTGATCAACAAGAATTATGGCGAAATATTTTTGCTGGAAGAGAAATTACTAACTCTTTTGGATTTTTAGACATAAAGAAGCAAAGAAAAGAAGCAGAGAAAATATTAAGGGACTATATTGGTTTTACATCCAAAGCTATTACTGTTGACTCAATCATAACGGGTTTATCTGGAGGAGAAAAACAAGGAGTAGCATTTGGTAGATCTTTGTATTTTGACTCTGATTTAATTGTACTAGATGAACCAACAATGGGCTTATCAATTCAAGAGACGGAAAAGGTTTTAAATTTTGTAAAAGGATTAAAGAAAAAAAATAAATCAGCAATTTTCATAGATCATAATATTATTCATGTTTATGGAGCAGCTGATCGTTTTATTATATTAGATAGAGGTGAGGTTGTCGGAGAGTTTAATAAGGATGAAATATCAAGAGAAGAACTTGTTCAAAAAATGATTCAATTACATGAGTCTGGTAAAATAAAAGTAGAGGCTTAAATGAGTACTTTCCTAAATAGTTATTTTGTAAAAACCCACCGATTAGAAATTAGTATAACAATCATAGCAATTGTTCTTTTTCTAATTTATTTTTTAGGAGCACCGCACGTTTTTACAAGATTTCCAATATATAGAGCCTTCATGCAATCTATGCCATTCTTTGGTATAATTGCCATATCAGCAACTTTTGTAGTTACTCTTGGAGAGATTGATTTATCATTTCCCTCTATTGTAGGTATCACTTCTCTTGTTTTTGGCTTGGTACTAACAGCAACTGGTGGTAACTTTTTTATTGCTTTTGCTTTAGCTTCAGCGCTTGGTATGTTTGCTGGACTTATCAATGGTCTACTTGTTACTAAGATAGGAATACCGTCTATCGTCGCTACAATTGGAACACTTTATTTTTGGAGGGGTTTGGTTAATGTTATTTCTCAAGGAAGTGGTGTAGCTATAGTAGATGTCGCTGATGGAACTTGGCATCACACTCTATTTGTTGATAAAATTTTTGGTAAAATTCCTGCGCAGTTTATTTGGTTTATTGTTTTAACAATTATAATGCAGTGGATTTATCGTTATCATAAATTTGGTAATCACATACACTTTGTTGGTGACAATAAAGCTAGTTCTCAAATGATGGGAATTAATGTTGATAATGTAAAAATTATTGCTTTTGTGCAGTTAGGTTTTTTCTCTTCTCTAGCAGGAATATTTACTATGTATGAAATGCTGTATTTTTGGCCTACTCAAGGATCAGGCTTAATGCTCACAACTTTGGCAGCTGTTTTTGTTGGAGGCACATCTGTTTTTGGTGGCAAAGGAACAATATTTGGAACATTCATAGGCGTTTTAATTATCGGTTCTTTAGAATCTGGAATAATTGCTCTGGGATTATCAGGCTTTTACGTTCAGTTTATTAATGGTATTATGATAACTTCAGCCGTAACGATATATGCAATAATTCAACGAAAGAAAACTTAACTAAGTTTTATTATTAATTATTAAATTTTTGTTAATAGATTTTCTGCTGAGGTATTTTTATACTCTCCTGGCTTTTCAATAAAAGTTTCCATAATATTATTATCATTAACTATCATTGCAAATCTTGTGGAGCGCATACCCATATGATTACTTGATTTATCAACGAGCAGGTCAAGACTTTTAGATATATCGCCGTTACCATCAGCTACACCTTTTATTTTATCTCCATCAGTGTAACTTAATAACCATGCATTCATCACAAACTCATCATTTACTGATAAACAATAGATATCATCTATTCCCTTCTCACTGAATTGTTTATGTAATTTAATATAGCTAGGCATATGTTTTTCAGAGCAAGTAGGTGTAAATGCTCCAGGGACACCAAAAATAATAACCTTTTTTCCTTTTAACTCATCAGAAAGCAGCACTTTAGAGGTAATGCCTTTTTCGATAACAGGGACTTTTATTGATGGGATTATTTTATTCATTATTTATTTGATTAATAGTCTTTAATATATCTTTTTCAGAAAGCAACTCAGATAATAAAATTCCGTCAGGAAAGTTTACAGAAAAAAAAGCATTAAAAGGTATTCCAAATCGATCGTATTTTTCTAAAAATAAATTTATCTTAGTACTGGGTTTAGTCCAATCAGCTCTTATAAGGGTAACATTATTATCTTTAAAAGCTTTATTAACTGTATTAGAATCAAGAACATTAATTTTGTTGAATTGACAAGTTGCGCACCAATCTGCTGTAATATCTAGAAAAACTATTTTATCCTGTTGTACAATTTTATCTATATCAGTCTCAAAAAAATTTAACCAGTCTTTATCATTTCTAAGGTTGGAATTTTGTTCGAATATTTTTAGAGAAGATGAAAAGAATAAAACTAATAAAACTAATGATGTAATTGTTTTTTTTAAAAAAAATAATTTTTGACGATAAGATAAAACTACAAATAATAAAAAAGATAATAAAATAAAATAATAATTATAAAAATTTAATAATATATTTGAGAGCCAAAAAACTGTCGCTAAAAGCATTAATCCTAGAAAATATTTTACATAGATCATCCACTTTCCTGGTTTTGGTATAAAGTTTACTAGTTTTGGAAACATTGCAATTAGCAAATAAGGTAAACTCATACCCATACCCATAAACAAAAATATACTTACACCAATTACATAGGATTGAGTAAATGCAGCAGTAATTGCAGTACCAACAAAAGGCGCAGAACAAGGAGTTGCCATTAAAGTCGCGAAGAAACCGTTAAAAAAATCTTTTAGATAAGGTTTTTTACTCCCAATAAATCCTATACTACTTAGTTGATTTGGTAAATTGATCTCAAACTGACCAAACATATTCATCATAAATAAAAAAATTACTAAAGTAATAAAAACTAAAAAATAAGGCTGTTGAAATTGCATACCCCACGCGATAGATATCTTAAAGTACTGTAGAAATAAAAACACTAAACCTAACAAAACAAAAGACGAAATTATTCCAAAAGCAGTAGTTAAGAAACTAGTTCTAGCATTATAATTATCTGAAGAGAGAATTGACATTAATTTTATGGAAAGAATAGGAAATACACAAGGCATAATATTTAAAATCAGTCCCGCTAATAATGAAATAAATAGATAGTATAAGTATGATTTATTAATTTCTAAATTTGAAAGTTCTTCCTTCGTTTGAACATTAAATATTTTTTTAAAGTTATGATTATTATCTTTGATTATTATCTCAAGTGGAAAATTTTGCTCAGATATTAAATCTTTATCAAAATTAAAATTTGCAGTTAGTAATTTGTTATCACTTGAATAAGTAAAAGAATTTTTTAGTACAGGAAGACCAAAAGGTGTATGTAAAAAAATTTTTGGATTATAAAAACTTTTATCTGACTCAAATTTAATTTGCATTCTTGAAAATTTATTATTTGTAAAAACATCAGCGTTTATTTTTTTTATATAAGAGCTATTAAAATCTTTTTCCGGCAAGAAAGATAATGCTCGCTCCAAATTGAAATAATTATCATTTAATTTTTTTTCTCCAGAAGGGATATCCAAAAAAACTTTTGCATCTCCTGGAATACATATGTCTTTGCAGATTAAAAAGCTTACCTGTAAATTTAAAAATGTATCTTGAGATGCATCTTCAAGCTCTATTTCAAGAGGAAAAATAACATTATTTTGATAACCTAATGATTTTAATCCTAATATTTCAAACTCAACAGGGGTTGGCCATAAAATGCTAACATTTTTGACATTAGAAGAATAATCCCATGAAATAGATTGGGCAAACCCTCCATCACCTGGTGATTTCCAATAAGTTTTCCAACCTTGTTCCATTTCATACTCAAGCCCAACGATAAAATCTTTTACATTATTTTGAGAAAATGGGGAGATTAACCTTACTTTAGAAGTTTCACTTATATCCCAATCACTTGAGTTTGCACTAACACTAGTAATAAAACAACTAATAACAATAACATAGCTTAGAAGCTTAAATATATTATGCAAAATGCTCATCTAAAATAATAACTAATATATAGTAATAAGCTATTGAAATACTATAAATAATACGAATATATATAATTATGAATTTAACTGGAAAACTATTAATCTCAATGCCTTCACTAGAAGATGAAAGATTTTACAAGACAGTTATATATATGTGTGCTCATTCATCTGAAGGAGCAATGGGTATTATTATCAATAAAAAAATAGATTATGATTTATATCCTGACTTATTGGAGCAACTTGGAATTGATAAACCTCTTGGGAATAAAAAATTATATATTCGTTATGGCGGACCAGTTGAAAGTGGGAGAGGATTTGTCTTACACTCTGATGAAGTGATACAAAAAGAAACTCTTTCTATAGAAAAGGGAGTAGCTCTTACCAGTACATCAGAATTTTTTGAAGATTTATCAAAAGGAAAGGGTCCAAAAAATAGTATTCTTGCCTTAGGTTATGCCGGTTGGGGGCCAGATCAAATTGAAAAGGAAATCCTCGGGAATAGTTGGATGACTTTATCAGCTGACTCAGCTTTTTTATTTGATGAGGAAGTAACTAACAAGTGGAATAAAGCCTACAGGTTACTTGGTGTCGATCCAAACAAATTATCACAATTTTCAGGTAGAGCTTAGTTACAGGGTAATTTCAAATATACGCTCTTTATCTTTTTCACTAATTTTCTTTATCTTAAAATTCTCTGTTTTGACAAGTTTAATACCATTATTAGTAACAAAGGACTGCATTTTAAGAACCTCTTTTTCAGGCATCTTTCTTTCATACTTTAGAGCGTATTTTATTTTAGAGATGACAAAAACTGTTTTCATAAAATTTAATCCTGACCATTAAAAATTTTTTTTTGCCCTTTAACCCAATCTAATACCATTTGAGAAGATAGATCTGATAAATAAAAATTTTTTATTCTTCTATCTTCCTGACTCTCAATTTTATTTAACAATTTTTTATCTAGACCTTCATTTAGTAAATTTTGAATACTTGATCTTGAACCCAGTGATTTTGGAATATTAAAACATAATTTTTCATAAGAAATACCATTTTTATTATTAGAAAAAATTTCCATAACAACGGCATTATGTAAAATAGACTTATTAAAAAATTTTCCAAAAAATTCAGGACTTTTGATACTAGAGTACAAAGCTTTTTTCTTTAATTTTATAATTTCTTCAGCATTCATAAGTAATTACAGTGAATAGAGGAGAAAACTCCTCTACTACTATAAATTATGGTATTTTTATCGAATTCAAGTCTATTTCAAAAAAAACTTAATCTCGAATTGAATAAGCAATAACACCAACTTCAGCTTTATCTGTTCCTAGTTTTTCAGCCTCCTCGCTTATTCTTAATCCTATTGTGGATTTAATAGCAGAAATTACGATGTAAGATGTAATAAAAACAAAGACACATACTGACACCACACCTAATAACTGAATTATAAATAATGCATTAGGATTACTTAAAGGAACGATCATCGTTCCAAAAATTCCTGCAAACATATGTACAGGTATCGCCCCAACAACATCATCTAATTTTAAATAATTAAGGAATGCAGTTCCATAATACATAATTATACCACCAACTAATCCAATACATATAGCAAGTATCGGACTTGGCATTAAAGGTTCAGCAGTAATTGATACTAATCCTGCAAGAGCTCCATTCAGCATCATGACAACATCTGTTTTACCTCCAACTAAACGTGAGATGACGGCTCCAGATATAACACCTCCACATGCAGCTAATTGAGTATTCATAAATATTTGAGACATTGCAGTTGCATCTTCAAAAGATCCAAGGGCTAACTGGGAGCCACCATTGAATCCAAACCAGCCCATCCATAAAATAAAAGTACCAAGAGCAACAAGTGGAATTGAAGATGGTGCAAAAGGCGCCATGTTAACAGGTTTCCCTGTAGGAGAAAATCTGCCAAGACGAGGTCCTAATATTATAACACCAGCAAGAGCTGCTGATCCACCACAAGCATGTACAAGAGTAGATCCAGCAAAATCAGCAAAACCAAGAGCATCAAGCCAACCACCGCCCCACTCCCAACCCATTTGTATAGGATAAATAAATCCTCCTAATATTGCAGAAAATAAAAAAAATGGCCAAATTTTAATTCTTTCTGCGACTGCACCAGAGACTATAGATGCAGTAGCACAAACAAACAAAGCTTGAAAAAACCAATCAGAAGCATCAGAATAACCTGTTTCTAAATTACTTGAATCAGACCAAATTGATAAACTTCCAATAAAGCCACCTTCAGGCACACCATATCCAAGGTTATAACCAATAAAATAAAATACAACTGATACAATTGCAAATTTTCCAATATTTTTAGCCGCAATAGTTGAGACACTTTTTGTTGTCACTAATCCTGACTCTAAAAATAGAAAGCCAGCAGCCATCCACATTACAAGAAAGCCACAAACTAAGAAAGAAAATGTATTCAATATATATGCAACCTCAGCATCAACGCCAGCTTTTGCATAAGAACTGAATAGTAAAAAAAATGATAAAATACTTAAAAAATAAAGAGATCTTCTAAACATTAATCCTCCATTATAAATTTCACATGACATAACTTACCATAAGTTATGTGCTACTTTTCATGCTTAGCTATGGAAATTAATATATAAGTTCCGCGTTCCTTCGGTAAAACCTACTTCCGATCTGCTTTCACAAATTGAACGATTTAATAACTTTGCATGCGTTCCTTCGACTTACGTCTACTTCCGTCATGAAAACATGATGAACGTAATATTATATTTAATTAAAATATTAAATTTTCAAAGTTTAATTAAAGAATGATAAATATGCAAAAAACGCATATATAGTTATGCGTTTTTTAAATAGAACTTAAATCTGTAAAAATACTATTATTTTTACTTGAGTTTGACTGAGGCATTTATAAATTTCATTATCTGTAGACCGTCATTTTCATTCGGTAATATTATTTTAATTTCTTCAGAATTATCAGAACCCTGAATAACATCAGCTACATCTATATATATTTGAGCAAAAGCCTCTAAAAAACCTTCAGGATGTCCAGGAGGAATTCTTAAGTTAGCTAATAATCCATCTTGCTGAATTGGTCCTCCACGAGTAATGATTTGGTTTGGTTTACCTACTTTATTAAATGTTGCAAAATTTGGATTCTTCTGTCGCCAATGCAAAGCTCCATTATCACCATAAACTGAAACAGAAAAATTGTTTTCTTCTCCAGTAGCAATCTGAGAAATAGAAAGACTTCCCTTTACTCCTTCATTCATCCGAATAAGAATAGAAGCATCAACAAGCTGTCATGAAAATCATAAATTATCTGCAAGTTTAAAAAATCTAAATTAGATCATCCAATGGGAATATATCCTACAAATAATAAAAAAGTGAAAATTAAATACTGCTTTGGCTGTATTCCCGCACCATTAAATTGGAAATTTTTAAAAGATTTAAAATTTACAAAAAAAAGTATAATTTTTACTGGTGATGATAATTCAAGAAAAATAATTCCTTTTTATTATAATTATTTTTTAAAATAGTTATTTATTTAAGATAAGGAATTAAATTATCTCTTGCCAGAATAAAACCTTCTTTAAGTAGAGCTTCTGTTTCTTCAAAATTTCTATCTTCATGCTCAATAATAATTGATCCTTCATAACCTACCTTTAAAAGTTCAGAGAAAAAAACAGACCAATCTACATCACCAAGTCCTGGCATTTTAGGAACCTGCCAGCCCATCCCTTTTGACAAAATACCATTTTCATATAATCCGTCGGCATCAATCGTTAAATCTTTTGCATGTACATGTTTAATGTGCGGGCCAAATTCAGAAATAAATTTTTTTTGATTAATCATTTGAAGAATTAAATGACTTGGATCAAAATTCATTCCAACTGTTCCGTTCCATTCTTCAATAATTCTTCTCCAAATATTAGGGGAATAAGCTATGTTATGTCCACCTGGCCACTCATCATAACTAAATATCATTGGGCAATTCTCAAAAGCTAATTGAACACCTTGATCTGTTGTGTATTTGATAAATTCTGGCCAAATTTCTTGAGCTCTTTTCCAGTTTTCATCTATATTTAATTTTGCATCTCCACCACAAAAGGTATTAACAACAGGAACTTTTAATTTTTTTGCACAATCAACTATATTTTTTAAATGATCAAAAATATCTTTTCGATGTTCAGGATCTGGATGAAGTGGATTTGGATAATATCCTAATCCAGATATAGTTATATTTTTACTAGATAAAAATTCTACAATTTCACTTGCTTGCATTTCTGAAATATTTGCAACATCAATATGAGCTGTTCCAGCATATCGTCTTTTTTTATCATTTGACAATGGCCAACATGCAATTTCAAGGGCGTGAAAACTGCTTTTTTCAGCCCAATCAGCTACTTCTTCTAATGTTTTATTCTCAAAAGGTGCTGTTAAAATTCCTAATTTCATTTTTTTATACTTATATTTAAATGATAGAAAATTACAAATGTCTAATATGAATTATTTATTTATATTGAGTAAAACTATTAGTGTAGTAGATAAAAAATAAGTATCAAATTCTTGTAGTAAAAAAAATTTTACAGATTATTTTAAATTACTCTTTACAAAATTTTTTTAAAATTATTATACAAATTTTCTGCATTAAAATTCATCGAACTCATATTATCTTTTGCTAATTGATCAAATTTTTGAAGAGCGCCTTTTCCAAGAGAATCCTCAAGAGCTATTTCGTATTCTGGTACACATGCCCACTGCGATACAGTATTGTTTTTTATCTCAATGTGAAACTGAATACCATATGCATGGTTTTTATATTTAAAGATTTGATATTTTGTTGTTGGTGAAGATCCCAATAAAGTCACATCATTGTTTGATTCTAAATTTTGTACTTCATAGCTATGCCATTGCAAGGCTTTAATTGTTGAATCAAATTTACCAAATAAATGATCATTAGGATAAGTTTCACTCATAGTAATATCTAAAATACCTATTTCAGGAGGTGTTGATTTAACCACATTACCACCTACTACCTCACCTAATAACTGACATCCTAAACAAAATCCTAGATAAGGCTTTGATAAATCAACAACAAATTCTTTTATTTTTTTCTTTTCTTCAATAAGCCAGGGATAATCTGTTTCCATCCAAGTATCCATAGGACCTCCCATGCAAAACATTCCATCAAATTGATCTAAGTTATTTGGTATCTTCTCTCCTTCATCTAATTCAATAGTGGTAAGATTAAATTTATCTCTTTGCATAAGATCTAAGATGTAACCAGGTGTTTCAATATCAATATGTTGAAGAATTAAGATATTTTTACTCATGATTGTTCGAGTTGTAAAAGTTTCTTTTTTAATTTTATACCGCCAAGTCCTGAAAAGCCTCCAAGAGTACCATCTGATCGTACAACACGGTGACAAGGAATGACAAGTAGATGATTATTTTGTCCGCACACATTTCCAACATAGCGCGGGGATGTTCGTAATGTCTTTGCAATATCCTTGTATGTTTTAGTAGTACCATAACTAATTTTACTTAATTGTTTCCATATATTTTTTTGCAATGCCGAACCTTCAATATTAAGTTTCACGGAAAACTTTTTTCTTTTTCCTTTGGTAAATTCCATAATTTGTTTTTTTAATTTAATTAAAACAGCATTTTTACCTTTATTTTTTTTCTTTCCAAACTTAACAGAAGTAATAAGACTATTTTCCTCTGATAGAGTTATCCAACCAATAGAACTATAAAAACTAAGAGTATTCATAATAAAAACCTACTATAAAAAAAAATTATTTCAATGCTAATCCATAAAGAAATTTACTTTATAGATTGAAATACATCGTACATTACAATTGCAAATTAAACACAATTCTATTTTTATGGT
>ENA-UZXA01001092-UZXA01001092.1-metagenome-genome-assembly--contig:-Day-1-1m-contig-1092_pt2 | contig 14301 bp, 14 predicted proteins | sample MGYA00260336_ERZ794896 | MGnify/ENA metagenome assembly ERZ794896
GCAGGAGTGATTTTAGACGCTGCTGCAGGTTCTGGTGCACAGCTAATTGCACTAGCTACAGAATTGAAAAGACCCGCTCTGGGTATCGAACTAGACGGAAATATCGCTGTTCTATGTGCTGCGAATATGCATATAGCTTCTGATGGAGATCAAATACAGAGAACATTAGACCGAGTTATTATTGGAGACGGGAGTGATGCGGAAGGAGCCATTACTGCTTATTGGAATAGTTTGAGAAAATCGGGTACAAGGGCTCATCCACCTATTGCAATGTTACATCTAGATCCGGCAAGGCCAAGAGATGCACAAAATCATCATATCGATGAAATGAAACCTCCACTAAAATCAGTTCTTAATTCTTGGAATGAATATTTACAAACGGGACCTAGGGGGCCTGCTGTTTTGTTAGACCTATCGCCAAGATTAGGACCTGAACAACAAATGATGGTCGAGGCTATTGTTGAAACTATTTTTCCAGGATCCCCAAAAACTTGGGAATGGTTGAGCCAAGGGGGAGGTCGGATAGATAGGTTATCTCTCTGGATAGGTGCAATTTCTTCAAAAGAAGATAGAAGATGTATAAGGATGGGGTCGAAGAATATCTTAGCTAAGATAGAGGGAAGTAGCTCTTCTTCTAAAATTGAAAGCCTGAATAAACCCCCACCATTTGGAGCTTATATTTCAATAATAGATCCTGCTTTGATACAGAGCGGACTACAAGAAAAATGGCTAAGTAAGGCTTTGAAACCAAACTGTGGTCATTCATGGCTTAGACTAAAAGGAAGAAGACCTATACTAATACATACAGATCCTTTGAATGAAGATGATGAAATAGAAGGTTTTGTAGTGAGCACTGGGGAAATTACTCAACATAGACTTACACCACCTGAATTACACTCTATTGATCAAGTGGCTAGTGCTGCTTCAAGGAATAATATTGGAAAAATAACTCTTAGGTGCTCGTTGGATCCTGAAACACAACCGACTCTTCAACGTCGTCTAGATAAAGCGCTTCGAGATGTAGATGGGTCGAAAGCTTTCATGATTGATGTTGATTTAGAACGTGGTACTGGCAGTCATAAGTTGTATATTATCTGTAAAGAATCATAAAAAAAAATGAAAAAACGCTATCTAAATCCAGCGGGTGGGTTGAAATAGGGCAGGTAAGTCGCGAGGATGCCGTAAAGGCCACTGGAAACAGTGAACACGGGAGGACCGTAGAATGAGTAAAGAAAAACAAGAGATTGGAGATGACTTCTCCTATATTATCAGAATGGCTGACAGCGACATAGATGGATTGAAACCAATAGCAATAGGACTTGCATCGGTTAAAGGCATAGGAGTTCGTACATCTCAGCAACTATGCAGACTAGCAAACATCGATGGAACAAAGCTCGGAGGTCATCTAGAAGATGATGAACAAAACAGACTTAGAGAGACTATTGATGGATACGCGACTAATGTCCCATGGTGGTTAGTTAATCGCCAAAGAGATTTAGAATCAAACGAGGATGCTCATCTTGTAGCAATGGATGTTAAAATGACTCGTGACGATGATATTTCACGCCTAGCTGGTATGAAAACATATCGTGGCTTAAGGCATAGAAGTGGGCACAAAGTTCGTGGTCAGAGACTTCGAAGCAATGGAAGAAGTGGTACTGCACTCGGTGTGCAGAGGAAGAAGTGAGGTGAGATTATGGGAGATCCTAAATTTGCACGATCAAAAACACAGACACCTACTCATCCGTGGAAACAGGCACGTATTGATGAAGAGCACGCTTTGAAAGAAAAATATGGCTTGAAAAAAGTTGGAGGAATGAAAGAGATTTGGAGAGAGAAATCTTCACTTCGTAGACACAGAAACCAAGCAATGAAGCTAATTGGAAGAGTAGATACTTCTGAAGGGCATTTTGCCAGAGAGAAAACAGATTTAGTTAATTCATTATGTAGGCAAGGTTTGCTTGTAGAAGGCGCAAATATAGACGACGTTCTGCAAATAAATGTTGAGCATATGCTTTCTAGAAGATTACAATCTGTAGTCTACTACAGAGGATTGGCACCGTCCATGCGAGCGGCAAGAAATATGATTGTCCATGGTCACATCTCCATAGGAGAACAAAAAATGACTGTTCCCGGTTATCATATTAGAAAGCATGAAGAAGAAAATTTGAATTATTCTTCCAACTCAGTTTACAATGACCCCAACCACCCCTTCAGATTAGAAATGGAAAAATTAAGACTAACTATGGTCACCGATGAAGAGCCTGAAGAAGTTGGAGCCCCTAAGGCTGCTACTGAGGATTTCGTTGAAAAAATCAAGAAGGATGCTGAAGAAGCTCCTAAAATCGAAGAAACAATTCCTAAGGAGGGTAACTGATGGGACATAAAGCTATTTTACATATTTTCAGTACAAGTAACAATGTACTAATTACTGCTACCGACTTAACTGGAGCTGAAACTATTTGCAAGGTTTCTGGTGGTATGGTAACTAAGGGCGGTAGTGATTCGGGTGGACAATTCGCTTCGACTCGTGCTGCTGAGAGAATCGCAGAAATGTTGGCTGAGAAAGATTTTGATCAAGTTATTGTAAAATATAGAGGAGCAGGTGGAAATCGAAATCATAACGCACCTGGTGCAACTTCGGCTATACGTGCCCTTACTAGAGCGGGTGTTCAAATAACTAGAATCGAAGATGTTACTCCAATTCCAACAGATGGGACGAAAGCAAAGGGTGGCCGTCGCGGACGAAGAGTGTGAGGTGCAAGATATGGTTAAAGTTACAATTATTGAAGAAACTGATGAAAGAATAAAGATTCTTTTATCTGATACTGACAGAGCTTTCGTGAACTCAATTCGAAGATCTTTGATTTCAGATACTCCAAAAATGGCTATCGAGACTGTACGTTTTGAAATGGGAACTGTTGAACAAGAAGATACAATTTGGGAAACTACAGGACCTCTTCCAGATGAAATGATTGCACAAAGACTTGCAATGATTCCAATACCAACTCGACATGATGAATTTCATTTCCAAGATGAATGCCCTAATTGTTCTGAACTTGTTGAAGAAGATAGAGGATGTCCAATGTGTACCATGATTTACACTTGTAAAGCATTTGGAAGTGAAGAAGGAACTATGGTTACTGCTAGAGATCTAAACTATCTTGGAGACTCTACTCTAGAAATTCCTGAATTATACAAAACTATTCCAATCACGAAACTTTTCCGTGGACAAATGGTTGAATTTTATGCAACTGCAATCATGGGAAGAGGTAGAGACCATGCTAAATGGTCACCTGCTTGTGGTGTTACTTTCGAACCAAACCATATTGGAGTAATTAATACCAAAACAAAAGCAAAAATTTTATGGGATTTGAAATTAGGAATTACGGCAAAAGATTTTACTGATGGGAAATTAGAAGATTACTACAAAGTTCAAGAGCTGAAGAAGCAGTTACATCATGTAGGTGAAGGAACTGAAGAATCGAGAACTTTCAAAGATGCAATTATTCTTGAGGAAGTACCTAGAGAATTTATTCTAAGTTTTGAAACAGATGGTTCTATGACTCCAAGAACTGCCTTTGATATGGCAGTAAAAGAGTTAGCTGGAAGATTCGACACTATTGAAGAAGATTCTAATGCAGTATTCTAATTTAGTTGAAGAGTTTTTATTCTACTTCACTTAGGGTGCTTTGGTATGACTGTTATACTCGGTCGAGGTGAATCAGGCTCACATGTGACCCTGATTTTCACTATAAACGATAATTCTAAAGATTTAGATGAGCAAGGGAGTCTAGGAGTTGGGCTATGTCTAGAACATGGTGTGGAGATTATAGCAAGAGGTGTCGAAGGAAATTTCGGCGTGAATGTTAAATTTATCGAAGGTAAAGGTGAATCTGAGCTATACGAGCAGGTGTTCAAATTGTTATCTGAAAGTATAATAAATATCAAAAATTATAATTGGGATCTGGCTATAAGATTAAAATTACCAATTTCCCAGGGATTTGGGATGTCTGCTGCAGGAGCAATTGCTGCCGCTTTGGCTATTCAAAGAGCAGTCGGTGAACCTCATGAAGAAAGTCTGAGACGAGCATTTGCAATAGCACACCGTGTTGAAAGAAATCGGTCGACTGGTTTGGGAGATGTTACTGCTTTAGCTGCAGGGGGTGTTGAAAGACGAATCTCCCCAGGTGCACCTTTTACTGGCGATTTATTGACTAAAGGTCCCGGAATTTCAGAGGGATGGTATGAGAAAATAGAGGTACTATTGGCTTGGAAAGATGATTCTGGTAAACATACTTCATCTTATATTGACGACCCAAAATGGAAAGAATTGATTAGTAAAGCAGGAACTAAACAGATGAATAGTTTAATGCAAGGAGATTGGAATAAATCTCAATGGAGGGATTTAATTGAAAGTTCAGAGGTTTTTGCCTATGAAAGTGGTCTACTGTTAGATTCTAGTAGATCGAAATTACTCGAAGAATCTAGAGAAATTATAGACACTCTAGAGTTAGAATATAAGCCTCTATTATGTATGTTAGGAAAAAGTCTAGTCATCGTCCCTAAGAATGTGGAAGATGAAAATATTCCGGATAATCTACAACAGAGATTAGAGGAAATAGGATTTAAAACTCAAAAAACGCTGTTACGAAGATTATTCTGATTTTTTCTTAATACTTTCATGAAATGTCGCTAAAGCTTCCAAATTCAAAGGGCTGGAATCAAGTAAAATTGCTCCCTTTAATCTGAGAGTTTCACAAAACCCATGTCTATACACAATAGCGCCTTGACCGTATTCATTCACGTATCTATCAACTTGTTTCTGTGTTTTTTTCTTAGGGAATCTTAAATCTGCACCGAAGAAGTGTTTTGCATCAATCCATGCACAAGGAATACCGTTAATTCTAACGTCGTCTAATAATAATAAGTCTGGAGTAATAATTGCACGTCCTTCTGATTTTTTTTGCTCGGCAAGTAGATCTTCTTGACGGCGAAATCTAACATTAAGAGAAGTGAAATAATCGCATAATATATCTTCAAAAACCTCTGCAGCATTTTGTGTTTCTGATTGATTGACTGAACTAACACGATCAGCAGATTCGGCTAACTGGAATTGTTCTCTATCTCTTTCATTCATTTTACTCGGGACTTTGAGTGTCTCCTTGATCTTATTTTTCGACCAACCTCGGCCGGTTAATATCGCCCGAAATACATTCACTGGAGGTGCATCAAATCTAGTAGATAGAGAAAGTACGCTTTCACCGCTATCATATCTTCTCTTCAATTCATTAGCACGACTCATTAGTCTACCATGAGAATAAACACTTTTTTCTTGATTTAACGCACTTCTTAATGATAATGATTGTTCAAGAGTTATATCTAATTTTTCAATTTTCTTAGCTATTTGCTGGACCCTCTCTTCAGGAAGGAAACCGAATTCTCCGGGTGAGCAAACCAAAGGGCTCGCTTTACTCTGTACCGATTTTTTAACCGCATTTAAATCCCATTTGACATTAACAATCTTGGCAGGAGGGTCGATATCTTGCGAGAAACCCATTGGTGCAGGATTCACTGTGAATCGAGATAAAGCACGCTGTATTGCTTCATCATCGCCGCCTTGATTGATGTCTACAGAAGTATTTTTCGTACTATTACGGCGACGACGAGGGCGGCGTTTCTGCCGCTTATTACCATCATCTTGTTCACTCAACGGTACTTCGAAGAGAATACGCACCATGAACCCACCGTGCAAGAGATATGAAAGAAGTTAGATATCTTAGACAAAGGCAATTCCGGGCTCTAATGGTGAAGCAACCCTTGCTTTACCTGCAACATCGTCGCCATCTCCAACCTCGTAAGATACTACTGAGCCTACAGAAAGGGCGTTTGCAATAAATTCTGCATTTTTATTTATGAGTTCGCTTTCATTAAATTTAGAAGATATTAAAGAAGCTTCTCCCTCTGACCAAGTATATATTTTGCCTCTATTTTTCTTATTCCCCAGTGTGAAAGATTGCCATGCTTGAAAAATTTCACCTCGCAAATTTTCTTCATTGAATATTTCTAATGAGCGCAAATATTCCACTCCATTCTTTCGAAAATCAAAATCGCTCTTACTAAGAGAAATGGCCTCTAAGGCAAGATTGTTCTTCCAACTGGCTGCAGTTTGAATAACGCAACTTGAAATGAGAGTATCTGAATGTCTTTGAGCGAGTCCTTTCACATTTCTCGAACTATCTATCAATGCCCTAAGATAACTCTCTTTAGCAAGGTTAATTGTATCGGTACTATTCTTTTCTAAATCTTTTATAATAAGTTCACTGATCATTTTCTCACCCCCCATTTTCGACCAAAATTCTTCTGCAATGTGGGGGGTCGCTGGTGCTAACATAGGAATCCAATTAGAAAGGAATATTTTTGCCGTACTGGCATCTGAACCACCTCTTCTCCGATACCATTGCCAATCGGATAACATTTCAAAGTGGCTAATCATTACACCTTCACGTAAACTGACGTTTTTCATTGCAATCTTCCATCTCGAATGATTTAAACGCATTCTGGCTAATATCCATTCATCAATTTCATTTGGAGAATTAGTTAATTCATTAGAAGATTCAAATGCCTCAATAATTGATTGCATTTGTCGATGATTTGAGACTATGGCATTGTCAGACCAATCCATACCTGCTTCAGGATTCGCTCCGAATAAAATGAACAGACGAACGGTATCGGCACCATATTTATCGACCATGGTTCCGGGGCTCACTGTATTTCCTAACGACTTACTCATTTTCGCCTGCCTAGTAGTAAGGTCGGATTTACAAGATGGACAGTTTCCATCAAAATTTTCTATATGATATTCTATATTACATTCGACACAAAAAGGTGCTGGAGCGTTTAACATACCTTGGCATACTAATTGACCAAATGGTTCTCCAGTTGTATTCATTCCAAGATCTCTTGTTGCTTTAGTAAAGAATCTTGCATAAAGAAGGTGCATGACTGCGTGTTCGATTCCTCCTATGTACAAGTCTATGCCTCCTTCCATCCAATAATCAATAATCTCACGGTTAAATGGACTGTCTTCATTATTAGAATCTCCATATCTTAGGAAATACCATGATGAATCATAAAATGTATCCATTGTGTCTGTTTCACGTCTTGCCTGAAGCCCACATTGTGGGCAATTAGTCATGAGAAATTTTTCACTAGATTCTAGAGGATTACCACTTTCATCCCAACTAAATTTGACATCTAATGGTAGTCGGACTGGGAGTTCATTGTATGGGACTGGAACAACTCCACAATCATCGCAATGAAGCATCGGTATTGGAGTCCCCCAGAATCTCTGACGACTTAGAAGCCAATCTTTCAATCTATATTGAACGGTACCATGACCTGACTTCTCAGATTCTAGTGCTGCAATTACTGCTTCCTTAGCTTCATCTCCAAATAGTCCATCAAAACCATCTCTGGAAGAGTTATTCATATATCCTAGGGCATCGAGTACGGGATTTTCCTCGATTGCACTTTCATCATTAGTACGAGAAAGCACTGGTTTGATTGGAAGGTCGTACTTCTTAGCAAAATCATAGTCTCTCTGATCATGTCCCGGTACAGCCATTACAGCTCCAGTCCCATAACTGGCAACAACGAAATTACCTGCATAAATTGGAACTTTTTCACCACTAAGTGGATTTATCGCAAACCTTCCTAATGGTACGCCCTTCTTTTCTTTCAACATATTAATTCTCTCGAATTCAGACATCTTGGCACATTCGTCACGGAGAGCCTTCCAGCCTTCCTCGTATTCTGTTCCAGAAACAAGTGACTCGCAAAGAGGATGCTCGGGCGATAATGTCACAAATGTCACGCCAAATATTGTATCGGGCCTAGTAGTAAATGCACCTATTACAGATTCTTCGCCAACAACAGGGAAGTCAATATGAGCCCCGTGAGACCTACCTATCCAATTTCTTTGCATGGCTTTGACATTTTCAGGGAAATTGATATTATCTAAATCATCAAGTAATTCATCAGCATATTCCGTCATACGTAGAAACCATTGTGCCATATCTTTCTGAACAACTTCTAAACCACAACGCCAGCAACGATTATTTTTGACTTGCTCATTCGCAAGTACGGTGTCACAATCATTACACCAATTTACTGGAGCAAATCTTCTCTCCACTAATCCAGCTTCATAAAATCGAATAAAAAGTTCTTGATTCCAACGATAATATTCCGGAGTTGAAGTAGCAAAGGTCCTATTCCAATCATAGGAATAACCCATTCTTTCTTGATCGGTTCGAATCATTGCAATATTTCTTTCTGTGACATCGTGAGGATGGCCCCCCTCTTTCTTTGCGGCATTCTCTGCTGGCATTCCGAATGAATCATAACCCATGGGATAGAGTACATTTTTACCCATTAATCGTTGGAATCTTGCCATAGCATCACCAATCGAATAATTCCGAACATGCCCCATATGCATATTACCTGACGGATAAGGAAACATTTCCAAACAGTAGAATTTTGGTTTAGATGTATCTACCTTAACTGAAAATACATCCTTTTCTTTCCATTGATTTTGCCAGTACGACTCTATTCGATGCACGTCATAATTCATTTAATCACGTCCACTAATTATTCTTTGACTGATGATAATATCAAGTGAAGATTCATTACAAATTCAAAGGTCTTTTCTCTGGTAAATGGATACACCACTTGATTCACACGCTTCGACTATCAGAGTTCGCTATGAAACCTCTCCTTTGAATATGAGCCGGTATGCCTATGCGGCAGGTATACTTCGATATGTCATTATGTTAGGGGAAGGCGAGTTTGATATTCAGATCAGAGACGATGGAGTTGAGGTGTGGGTTACACAAATGGGGAATTACATGAATATGAATACCGCATGGGTTAATCGCTCTACTGGCACTGTAGCCATAACAGACCCTTTTGATTCGAAAAGATGGGTTTCAGCCTTAAAAAAAGAGGGCTTACGTCCCACTCATTTACTTTACACACATACTCATCGTGACCATGTGGAAGGATATGCAGATATGATCGAATTAATACCAGAAATTGAAGTATGGGGACATAGTGATGCAAATTTATCTGGCCTTTTGGCATATGCTGTATTCAAAAAAGTTAACTTTACTAATGAATGGAACAATGACCCTAATACGACAATAGAATGGTCAGTTGGAGGGATCAGTCTTTCAGTAACACATTCGCCCGGTCATGCCCCGGGGCATGTCACAATTCATGGGCATGGAGTATACCATGCAGGGGATCTCCTCTTCACTGCCCATAGCGGACGTGTTGATTTGCCAGGAAGCGACCCGGGGGCACAATGGGATAGTGTACTATACGCCAGAAATTTACTAAGAAATCTCCCTCGTAATTGGAGATTAATACCGGGCCATAGATATGATTGGATAGATGGGACTACTCCTGACTGGGTAAGTATAGAGGATGCTTTAGAGCATAATTATTCGCTCAATTCACCTGTTTTGAATAGTTTAGGTGGTGATTAAATGGTTAGAATAGAAGCGAAATATGAAGGGAAATTACGGTGTACAGCGACACATGTTCCTTCAGGGAAGAAATTGATCACTGATGCCCCTCTGGACAACCATGGAAAGGGGGAGTCATTCTCCCCTACCGATTTGTTGGCAACATCTATGCTAACTTGTATAATGACTATAATTGGCATTAGGGCTGAAAAAAGAGAAATCGATGTAGATGGAATGTTGGGAAGTATTGAAAAAATTATGGCTACAAATCCTCGCCGTATTGGAAAGTTAGAAATTAAGATTAAATTACCTAAAAATTTGAGTTCAGAAAACAGAGAATGGTTGATTAAAGAAGGGTGTGATTGCCCAGTTTGTTTTTCAATTAATCAATCTATGGATGTGAATATTATTTTTGTCGATTAATACTTTATCTGCCCTCGAATGACACGAATAATTCAATTTAAGATTAAACAATTATATATGCTCCATAGAGTCGTTATGAGACATGGCACGTATGTGCCAAGAGTGTGGAGAAATGTTTATACAAATTAAAATAAAAATGGAGATTTTATCATGATGGAGACTATTACGCTTGTATTGCAGTTGGTAATTGCTTGTGTAATATTTTCTGTATGGTTAATAAGACCAAATTGGAAAACACCTTACAGAGCAGGAGATGCCATCAATATCAAAGAGGAATTTGCTGTTTATGGATTACCTGATTGGTCAGTTTATGTTGTTGGAGCGACTAAAATTGCACTGGCTATTGCATTGCTAGCGGGCTACTGGAAAAGTGAATTGGTTGTACCTGCGGCTATTTCTATGGCTATTTTGATGGCAGGTGCTGTATTATGCCACTTGAGAATAAAGGAAGACAGTATATCTAGAGCTGTACCTGCATCATCGATGTTACTAATGTCATTATTTGTTGCATTAATCTAAATCAGTTTGTCTTGTCATTTCTCTCTCGAGAGATATCAAGCTTGTTCGCTACTTCTTCAGTTAAACCCGTGTTCACTCTACCTTCTCTCTCTAATGCAGAGATTGTTGCTAAAACTATACTCTCTGTATCTATTTCAAAAAATCTCCTTAACTGTGATCTATCATCAGAACGACCAAAACCATCAGTACCTAGGACTACATAGTTCCCGCCAACCCAACGTTGAATCATTTCAGGGACTGCTATGATGTAATCTGAAACTGCAATGGTAGTAGTTGAATCACCAAAACATTCGGAAACATAGGATGCTTTTTGTTGATCAGGATAAAGACGATTAATTCTCTGAGATTCAAGACCTTCGCGTCTTAATTCGCCATATGAAGTAACTGACCACACTTCAGAATCGATACCGTAATCTGACAAAATTTGAGAAGCCTCTTTCACATGAGAAAGTATAGGCCCAGAACCTAAGAGTCTAACAGATGGGTTGCCATTATTATTAGATTCAATTATTTTGTATGCACCCTTTATTATTTTTTCATCCACATCGTTAGGTTTAGCAGGTTGTTGTTCATTTTGATTGTATAGCATTATGTAGTGGAAAACATCAAGATTTTGGTTCCACATTTCATCAATACCATGTCTAATAATTGTGGCTAGTTCATACGCATAAGCAGGGTCCCATGATCTACAATACGGAACAGTACTGGCATGTAATAATGAATGACCATCTTGATGTTGAAGCCCTTCACCATTCAGTGTAGTTCGGCCCGCTGTCGCACCCATCAAGAATCCTCTAGCCCTAGCATCTGCAGCCTGCCAAATCTGGTCATTTACGCGCTGGAATCCAAACATAGAATAAAAGATATAGAAAGGCATAGTTGGAGTAGAAGCATGAGAATATGAGGTTGCAGATGCTATCCAAGATGCTATAGAATTAGCCTCAGAAATCCCCTCTTCTAATATTTGACCTGTTATCGATTCTTTATAATTCATAATCATTTTATGATCTACTGGCTTATATTTTTGACCTGATTGAGAGTATATGCCGAATTCACTGAATAAAGGATCCATTCCAAAAGTTCTACCTTCATCGGGAATTATCGGGACTATCTTCTCCCCGATTTCTGACTTCATTAAATTTCTTAATAATCGAACAAATGCCATGGTTGTAGATACTTTCTGACCTTCTGGGGTGCCTTTATCAAACTCAGAATATGTTTTCTCTTCTGGTAAGTCAAAATTAATTTCTAGTGATTTTCTGGAAGGTAGATAACCGCCAAGTTGCTCTCTGCGTTCATGAATATATGCCAGAGCATCAGACTCATCTTCCAATAGATAAAAGGGATTTTCCTGTAGATTTTCATCAGAAATTGGGATTTGGAGCCGATTCCGATAAGCAATTAAATCATCGAGATTCATTTTCTTCTTCTGATGAGTTGTATTTTTGCCTGCAAAAGATTCAATGCCCCATCCTTTAACAGTATGCGCTAAAATAACTGATGGTTTGTCAGATTCTAAAGCAGCATGATAAGCAGCGTATACCTTCAAAGGATCATGGCCCCCTCGTCGTAAATTAATTATTTCTTCATCGGAAAGATTCCTTCCGAGAGAAACTAATACTTCAGAGCCGGAGAATAATTCATCGCGGAATTCAGAAGGAGATAATGTACTCATTCTCTGAAAATCACCATCTGTTATTTCTTCTAATCTGGCAAGTAATATCCCCTCAATATCTTGAGCGAAAAGACGATCCCAGTTTGTATCCCATAGTACTTTGAAAACATCCCAACCAGCTCCTCTATACAATCCTTCCAACTCTTGGATAACTTTCGAGTTTCCTCGAACTGGGCCATCTAACCTCTGAAGGTTACAATTAACTATTGTAATTAGATTATTCAGTTTCTCTCGGCCGGCTACAGCAATTGCTGCAATCGATTCGGGTTCATCCATTTCTCCATCTCCTAGAAATGAATATACAGTACTTTGGGATGTATCTACTAATTCACGATCGGTTAGATATTTCCAAAATCTTGCTTGCATTACTGCTGCTAATGGGCCGAGTCCCATTGAGACAGTGGGGTACTCCCAGAAATCTTTCATTAAACGAGGATGCGGATAGGAAGAAAGACCGTCCAAGAATGCTTCTTGTCTAAAATTAGATAGTTGCTCACGAGTAATTCGACCTTCTAGGAAGGCTCGAGCATATATTCCAGGGCTACCGTGTCCTTGGATGTATAAGGCGTCACCGATTCCATTGGATTCTTTTCCTTTAAACACGTGATTGAAACCTACCTCATATAGGGTAGAAGAAGATGCATAAGTGGATATATGACCTCCAATACCATCAATTCTTCTATTGGCATCGGAAACTATTAGTGCAGAATTCCAAAGAATAATATTTTGAATTTCTTTCTCAATTTGAAGGTCACCAGGGTATGGGACTTGATTATCCCAAGGTATTGTGTTAACATAAGGAGTTTGAGATGCTGGAGGAATTTGTATACCTAAATCTTGCGCCTCAGAAAGGACTTCATGAAGCAATAGTCTTGCTCTTTCGATACCAGCTGAATCAACTACTGACCGTAACGATTCTAGCCATTCATCTGTTTCTTCGGGGTCAATGTCGGGCAGCCTCTGATGATAATTAGGACTAACCATTTGACCACACTGCCCCTAAGGGGCAGATTGGCGAGGATGTTGGGTCTTTTGAATCTTCGAGAAAAGTTTTCACATAATTTTCGAAAATTTTGGGGTGGTTTTGACTAAATGGCAGTGGTGTAATGTACGTATTCCAGCAACAGTAACTGCTGAATCACCTGAAACGCATCTTTCACCATTCCAATTGTTAACAGTTTGTAAAACAGTTTTTTGTCCAGCTAAATTAAGAGGGTCTACTTTCAATTCAACAGTAATTTCACCAATTGCACCTAACCATTTTAATGTTGCATTAATTGATTTTTTAGCTAGCCCGTGCCTTTGAGCAGAGCTTCTAACCCAATATCCTAAGTTCCACTCTGCCTGAGTTGTTCGAGTCACATGATCAAAACCGATTAACCCTAATAATTCATTGTCCCAAGGTCTAATCATAACCCAATGATGCATTAGTCCGCTACGACCCATTTTCTCCGTTTCTTGAAGGAATGAATCTATTTGTTCGGAAAAGGAAATATCAGGATTGACCCAAGGCATTGCTCGGCTGACTTCAGGCCAGGTTTCTTCAAATGCTTCTAACAATTCAGAACTATAATCTAAAGTTGCAGGGCGGAGAACAAGACTATCGTCGACTCTGATAGATGAAGTCGCTCGTCTAGACACACCTTTCCGAGTACAACCTTATGCATGACTTCTGCGGAGGATAGTTTTCAACCTTCAAGGCCTTAATTTCTTTTTAGCTACGATTAAGTTATTATCGCTAGGTATTATTTCACTCGCATTTTCAAGCATTTTGTCTACAGACTGAGGACGACCAATTCGTTGCAATAAAGCACCAATCGGATAAATTAATTTTGAACGGTTTCCAAGGTGAGGACCTACTTCATCCAGTAATACGGTTGCCTGTGCAGTATCCTTGGATTTTGCTGCTTCCATAGCAGCCTTCACCTGTAAAGCCACATCTCTATCAGACCATTTTTGTTGTTGAGGCCATGGCCAATAATTTGGTTCTACAATAGGCAATGATGATAAAATCTGATCAGCTGAAATTAGAGGAGGTAAAGGGGTAGGCGGTGGGGGCATCGGAGCTAATACTTCATCTCGAGGAGGGATTGGAGGAAGTAACGGGGGTGGAGGGATTTTTCGTGTTGGAAGGAGTTCTGGTTCCGGCTCTGGTTC
>ENA-UZXA01001168-UZXA01001168.1-metagenome-genome-assembly--contig:-Day-1-1m-contig-1168_pt4 | contig 13916 bp, 17 predicted proteins | sample MGYA00260336_ERZ794896 | MGnify/ENA metagenome assembly ERZ794896
AGAAATAATGTTGTGATGTATCTAGCAATAAAATGGGCAAAAGAAAATGGTGAACAATCAATTATCACAGGGGATGGAGCAGATGAATTATTTGCAGGATATAGTTTTTTGATAAATAAACCAGAAAATCAATTAGAAGATGAAATCAAGAGAGTATGCTCCATAATGCATTTTCCAACACAAAAAATTGGCAAGGCATTGGGAATTAGAATAGAAGCACCATTTTTAGAGGATAAAATAGTAGAATTGGCAAAATTAATTCCTGCAGATCTTAAGGTTAGAAATCAAAAAGAAAAAAGATATGGAAAATGGATTCTGCGTAAAACATTTGAAAAACATATTCCACTGCAAGTTGCATGGAGAGATAAATCCCCAATGCAAGAGGGATCTGGTACCATAGGATTGACAAACTTGTTTGATTCAATAATAGGAGAAAAACAATTTGTTGAAAAAAAACTAACAATAGAAAAAGAAGATGATGTCATAATCAGAAGTAGGGAATCAATGCACTATTATGAAATTTTTAAGAGATTATTTGGAAGTCCTGTGGATAATAAGGCCAAAAATAGATGCCCATACTGTAAACATGAGGTAATCAATTCAAAATTTTGTAGAATGTGTGGAGCTTTTCCAATTTAGGAATTATTTTTGTATTTTCTAGGTTTTTTTATGAAGATTTTTCTGCAACCATTACAGCAAAAATAGAAATTTTTTCCCTTATGCTCATGAAGTAAGGCCAAGGATTCATCAAGTTCAATTCCACAAACAGGATCCACCGGCATGAACTTTTCACAAATAAATTCTATTTATAGATTGAGAACAAAAATTTATTGGTTAACAATCTCAAGAATTTTTTTAGGAAGATTACAATAATCGGAATCAGGTTCAGAGACAACATACAAAATATCTTCACCTAAGGGTACACTGATTGCAAGAGCACGTTCACGTAATGCCATTGCAAAATTGACACTTCCAAGTTGTTTATCAAATTCTTTTCTCATTTTTACACGTAATGCAAGTTCCATGAAAAGCATTTCATCATCTTTCTCATTTTCTAAGGGATCTACATTTTCTCTCATTCCCCCTCCAACTAATCTTCCACGCTCATTAACTACACCGGCAAATCTGATTTTAGAATCAATTTCCATTATAGATTTGCACATTTGTGCATAATCATAAATTTTTGAAGACATTTCAACAATGATTTATTGGACTTTAATTTAACTTTTCAAAAAATAAATTGGAAAGCATATTTTCAAGAAGTTAATTTTTTTACAAGTTCTAAAAATTCAACATCAGAAAGAGCAGGTATTTTCATTATCTCAAGATTTTCAGATACATGTTCTATAGATTTCTGTCCAACCAAAGGAGCCAAAACCCCGGGAGATGATCGAATAAATTGTAATGCACGTAAAGAGGGTTTCAAGTCACTAAATTCAGGCATTGCACCAGGAGCTAAAAGTCTACCTTGCATAAATGGAACACTAGTGAATACACCAATTCCCAAATTTACAGCTGCTTCTAAAATAGAAGTTGATTGATTTGATAGTGTTTGATTTTTTGCAAGTAAAGCTTGATCATAATACATGTTAAATGGTAATTGAATAAATCGAAATCCATGATTATCACCACCAATTTTTTGTGCTAGTTTTACAGTTTCTTCAAGAGAAAGGTATTGTGCATTATCAGATGCGACTCTAAAACATTCCCATGTAGCCATCCCATAAAATTGGATTTTGCCCTCATCACGTTTTTGTTCATATAATTCAAAAACAGATTTCAAATTTTCTAAAAATTGTTCGCGAGATACATCTTTGATTTGTCCTTCTACAGCATTATGTAAATACATCAAATCAATACATTCAACATCCAAATTTTTTAAACTTCGATCTAATTGATCTGAAAGATATGAAGTAGTCATACAATGATAACCAGAAGTAATATCACCCTCACCAACAATTCCTTTTTCAGCATATTCCTGTTTTACATACTCCCAAAAACCTAATTGAACATCAGCATCATTTGTAACATACCCATTTTTACTACTAAGAAAAATTTGATCACGTGAAATTTTTCCATCAGTAATTAATTCTGAAATTGCTTTGCCAACAGAACGTTCTGCTTTTTGAGAACGATAGTTTATTGCGGAATCAATTACATTTACACCAGATATGATTGATTGTTTCACAGCATTTGTTACTTTTTCATCTGTGATAGAATCAGGTTCACCAAGATAGGTACCAACCCCTACATTAGATAATGTAAGATTTTGAAATTCATTAAAATTTACTGGATTTACGCCTGAATTTTGAGCAAATTTTTTGGTCCCTTCACTAGAAGCATGTCCAGGAATCATACAGATATCTAATTTTTGCTAAATTTATGTGATAAGAAAAATATGAAACATAACTAAAATCGTCAAAAAATATTTTTAAAAAGCTAAAGAGATCAAAAAGCCAACTACAAACAAGACACCAGTTAATCTACTAAACATCAGAGTAGAGGACATGAAGGGAACTAAATCATCAACTGCATCATAATTTTTTTGTAGACCACGTCCAGATTTAATCATTAAAGGAATACTAAGAAAACAAATCAAAGAAAATTCAGGAAACAGTCCAATAGATACACCTACTAGAATTGCACTATAGGATATGATTGGAAATATCCAAAATAGTTTTGCAGCTTTTTGTTTTCCAACTGAAATAACCAATGTTTTTCGCCCTTTGGATTTATCGGCATCATGATCAGGAAATGATGCAATGAATAAAACCATAGAAGATAATACGCCTACTACAACCCCTGCAAGGATTGATTCCATAGTTATTTGTCCAGATTGAATAAAAAAAGTACCAATTACTATCATAGAACCCTTGACTGCTACAAAAAATTCACCTAAACCCGAATCAACAATCTTAGTAGAATAAAAATAGATAGACAAAATAGCAAATCCCAAAATTACAGCAATTGTAATGCCGTCAGTAAATACAAAATAACTTCCAATAAGGGAACCAATTATTAAAAATAAAATTCCTGCACGATAAACAGTTGAAGGTTCAAGTAAACCCTCAGGTAAAACACCAGTCCCACCACTCATCTTAGTTCGTTTAGTTAGAGTATCAATTCCTCGTTTAAAATCCCAATAATCATTTAACAAATCTACACTTGCATGTAGAGCCATTACACCTGCAAATGTTAAAACTGCATCAAAAATATCAAAAGATGAATTTAGCCACCAATTCAAAGACAATGCAGCAGATACAGCAATTACCGATGCAAGTAAAAATCGTACTCGAATTACTCTAAACCATATAGTTATCATCAAAAAAGAGGTTAATTTTTTCAGTATAATATTCATGAGTTTTGAATTTTGGGTATTTTTTATATCAAGGCTCAATAAAGTATGCCTATGATAATCGGCAAAGTCTTAGAAAATGAAAAGAGGGTAAAATTCAATGAAGAAATTCATTGTACTAGTTGTGGAAAACAAGTTCCAGGAGGATTACAAACTGGAGAATCATACTATCAAACAAAATCATTTAAAATAGAATTAGAAGATTTCAAAAAATCATATCTTTGTGGCATATGTAGAGATAAAAAAAGACAAGAGAAAAATTAGACTAGAGTCTCATCACTAACTTCTATGGGTTTTCTTCCCATAAATCCCGAGTCCTTTTCATGCCAGAATTTAATTTCGGTCTCACCGTGTTTCCAACAAAGCCAAACTTCTTCATCAAATCTTTTTGAAGGGAAATCAAGTAATCCTTGTTCCAAACTCTTTACAACAACACCAGTATTTTCAAGAATTTCTACAGATTCATAAAATTTTATGATTGCAGAATTAAGACTTTGTTTTAGAGTTACATAATCTTCAAAGGAGTTAGTAGTAGAGACACTTACTTGTAGTTGTTGTTCAATTTTTCTTACTTCATTATTTTTAGATAATGCATATTCAAATTTTTTAATTACGTCAGGAAGTGCTTTGTTCGCTTCATTAGTGGTAAAAAATGAAAACATGTTTCTAAATTAAATGTCTTAATTAAAAATCTTAGGAGTAAAATTAACTGATTTCAAAATCTGATCGTCTTATTATTTTGATTTCAAAAACCATATGTTCCACAAAACGTAATGTAATGAATATTTCATACCACACACAGTACAAAAAAGATGAAATGTCAAATTTATTAAGAAATCATTTAGAAGATTTAACATGAGTGAAGACCAATTAGAGACAATTATTGTCCAAACTATCAATGGAGCAATGGCAACTATTCCAAATTATCTAGAAGAGATTAAAGAGAATAAAGACGTGCTCAAAGTAGAAAATCCACAAGAATTCGTATATGGAATTGTAATGGGAATGGCACTTGGAATGAGTGGAGCTATTCTTAGTGCACAAAAAGAGATGCCAACTGCAGAAGATCAGATTAAGGTCAGAGATATTGTATACAAGCATATTCCTGAGATAAGAGAACGAATTTTCAGTTGATAGAATTCAATCAAAAAGAGACAGAGTTTCTAGGAACACTAGAAGAAGCACGAATTGCAACATCATCCAATGATATTCCACATGTCAAACCAGTTTCATTTGTATTTCACAAAAAATGGATTATTGTTGCAACAGATTATAACACAAAATCGTTTTCAAACATCAAAAGAAATCCAAATGTAAGCATTGTAATTGATATTTACAAATCAGGAGGACACAAAGCAGTATGTATTCAAGGTCAAACAGAAATTATAGAACAGGGAAAAGAGTTTCATGAATTTTATGAAATATTTTATAAAAAATTTGGATGGGTTAGAAAAGACCCATGGACAGAAAAAGAAGCACCATTTTTAAAAATAATTCCCAAACATAAAATTAGTTGGGGGGTGAATTAAAAATACCCTAACAAATAAAGACATGAACTAGAGAAAATAATCATTGTCAAACAAAATAAAATGTTCACATATCTTAGTAGCAAAACAAAGTGAAGCACTAGACATTTTAGAAAAAATTAAGACTGGACAAAAATTTGGAAAGTTAGCAAAAGAATTTTCAACAGACAAAGGCAGCGGTAAAAAAGATGGTAATTTGGGATATTTTACGAAAGGAATGATGGTGAAACCATTTGAAGATGCAGCATTCAAATTAAACATAGGAGAGATTTCTGAGCCTATTAAATCAGAATTTGGGTATCATATTATCAAAAGATTAGGATAATTTTATTTCAGTAATAATTAATCAAAAATTTACATAACATTTTTTTCTAGATTAAATACAGAAGTATATCATGGTAGTTCTTTCAGACAAGGCTTTAGAAGAAATATTGTCTTATTTAGAAAAATCAATCAATAATTTAGCAAGAGACGCATTTGAGAGTTTGGAGATAGAAGGAGGATTTGAAGGAATAGAAAATTTTCTTCAAAATCAATATGATTTGAGACTAGAAAATTTACTTTTAGCAAAAAAAAGTAGTATTCATCATTTAGAATCAGGACTCAAAAATAAAATTATTCAAAAAAAGCAAGTACTTTTTCAGCAAATATCAAAACAATATAGAAATTAAAGAAAGGCATCTAGTCCTGTTTTTTGAGATTCAATAGTTTTATTTTTCTCTAAAATTTTTGTCATCTTTTTACCCATTTCCTTTGATGATGTAATCTTTCTTTTTCCAATCCAATAATATGTCTCATCTATTGTATTTTTTGCAATCAATACTACAAGTTTTCCAGTATCTTTACGTCCAGTTCTACCACGTCTCTGGATAAATCGAATAGAACTTGGAACATTATCATAAAAGATTACCTGATTAACTTCGGCAATATCTAATCCTTCTTCCCCAACACGAGTTGCAACTAAAACTTGAAAAGTTCCATCACGGAATTTTTGTACAGTTTCAATCTGCTTTTTCTGTTTAAGTCCAGTCTCTCCGGCCTTACCAATTAAAATTCCAGCAGAAACCCCCATCTCAATTAATTTATTGTAAATCAAATCAACGGAATCACGATAACTAGTAAAGATTAATGCTTTCCCAGGAACGGAGTCAAGAATTTCTTTCAGTTTGGGAATTTTAGAATGTTCAATTCCTTGAGTTTGTGCTTTTTTTGCAAGGATTATTGCCTGAGTAAAATTTGGATCAACTTCAAAAAGTTCCTTGACACCCATTCCTTTTTTTGATTGTGCGCGGGCACAGAATTTCAAAAAAGGAGTAATGCCATGCACCTCAAGCATGTTTAGAGCATAATGAATTCTAATTGCAGTAAATAATGGCTTTGCAGAACGTCTATTTTGATTTAAAACAAACTGTCTGATTCTAAGTAATGCAGAGAGAGATTGTTGCTGTGCTAGTTTAATTCCATTTTCACGTAGAGTATCATATCTTTGATCAAGGGCAGATTTTAACAAAGTTTGAATTGCTTTGAGCTCATTTGGAAGTTCAACATTTACCCATTGAGTATTAGTCTCTTGAGTGTATGGCTTTACATCAGGGCTATCCTCAGTTCTTTCGGCAACACTTGCAATTTTGAGTTTTGTGAGAATTTCTGTTGCTTTTTCTTTTTCACTAGGTAATGTAGCAGTCATACCAACAATTCGTGCAGATAAATTTTCAAAATATTGTGCAATTCCAGAATATGCATAATCACCAACAGTTCTATGAACTTCATCAAAAATTACCAAAACAAATTGGGTGGGAGAAACAATTCCTCGTGCAAAATCATTTCTTGCAATTTCAGGGGTAGCACAAATAACGCTATTGCCCCATAGTTTTGTTCGTTTTTGAATTGTATCCTCTCCAGTAATTAATGAAATATCATCCAATGTTAGATTCGATTGTAAGAATTCATAATGTTGATTTACTAAAACTCTAGTTGGAGCTAGAAACAAGACACCGCCCGTACCCTTAGCAAGATACTCTGCAATTACATTTAATGCGATTGCTGTCTTTCCAAGTCCAGTAGGTAAAACTACAATACAGTTCTCATTAATGGCTTGATTTGCAAGATTAATCTGATAATCTCTTTTTTCAATAGAATTTTTTTGAACATATTTTTTCTCAAGAAATTCAGTCATAGTATAAAGAAAAACCAGAAAGTATTGATTTTATGTTTTCGTGTAACAAAATACTACGCCCTGCTCAATATTGGGTAGCAAACTGGGATGAATTTTCATTGTTGTTTCTTGGAATTTCTTTTACTTGATTACAATTATTCCATCAGATATTAGAAACTCTATCCCACTAACAAATGAAGCATCATCTATTGCACCTTCTGCCCACCAACCTGCATTATTTTTTACCCACTCAGGAATTTCAATTTTAGAATTATTTGAAGTGGATTCACTAATTGTAAAAGAAATAATCTCTACAGTTGTTTTTTTAGTACCATATTGTGATTTTACTAGGAAATCCCCATTAGAGAATTTTTCATTTAATTGAATTTCATGAATAAATGTTCTATCTTCATTTACTGATGTTTTTTGAGTACTTACAAAATTTTGATTGGAGTCAAATATTGAAATTCGTAAGGTTCTATCTTCACTATACTTATTGACAGTTCCTGAAAAAATAATAGTATCTCCAAGAGTGTACGAGTCTTTATCTGAATAAATTTGCACAGTAAAATTATTGGCACTACTTTGTTCAGGAACTCCTCCATAACCTGATACTTCTTGATCAATAGGTAGTACTAAAAATATAGATAAAATTGCAATACTAAAAATTATTATTTTATTCATACACTTTCCACATCCATTTTTGATAGGTTCTTTATTAGATTAATGATGCTAAAACGATAATTGTAATTGAGCATGTAATTAATCTGGAAGCTTTGAGATAATTTTCTAAATTAATAATGGAATTGTGGATTTCATTAATAAAAAATCTAATCAAACTCAAATTTTTTGAAATAAATTATTTGTAGATTTGGTAACGTGATCCATATATGGAACGCTCAAACATAATTATCATGAGTACTTTTGAAAGACCAAATTGGGATGAATATTTTATGCTTCAAGCAGAACTTGCAAAAATGCGATCAAATTGTGTAACAAGGCAAGTTGGAGCAGTAATTGTTAGAAATCACAGACAATTGGCAACAGGATATAACGGAACACCTCCAGGAATTAAGAATTGTTTTGATGGAGGATGTAAGCGATGTCAAGATAGAATGGAGGGTAAAATAAAATCAGGTGCAGCATTAGATAGATGTCTATGTAATCATGCAGAAGCAAACGCCATCATGCACTGTGCAATTTTAGGTATCGAGGCAGGAGTTGAAGGGGCAATATTGTATACCACATTTGTACCATGCCTAGAATGCACCAAAATGGCAATTACAATAGGTATCAAAAAATTTGTTTGTCTTGATTCGTATCCTGAAACAGATTTTGATCTGTTAGCTGAAGCAGGGGTAGAAGTAATTCACATGGATAAAAATAAAATTTCAAGATGGGCAAAAGAACTAGTAAACAAATACGAAAAGTCTGAGTAAAAATGCAAGTAAGAGTAGCAGATATTGAAAAAATTGAAAACATGCCACCAGCAATGTTGGTGTCAGCAACATACGATGGTATTTCAAAAGTTGTTGTTCTAAAATTTTATGAACCTGAATCACAGAAATTAATTTTATGGAAAGACCAAACGGGGCACAAACCATATTGTTATTCTAGATTAGCACCAGATGAACTTGATTTTCTTCAAGATAGAGATGACATTTTAGAAATCAAATCTGTGAAACGCTATGATTTGATCAAAGATAAAGAAATTGACATGTCAAAAATTACAGCAGTAGATCCGTTAGCAATTGGAGGTACAGCAGGTGATAAGAGTATTAGAAATATTATTGAAACATGGGAATCGGATATAAAATATTATGAGAATTATTTGTATGACAGACGATTAATTGTTGGAAAATATTATGAAATAATTAAAGGTGAAATAACACCGCATGATTTAGAAATTTCAGATGAAGTAAAAATTGCATTGAAAAGTCTACTTTGGGATAAAGTAGACAGTGAAAGTATGGTTGATTCTGAGCAATTCAAAGAATACATTTCAGAATGGGCAGAACTACTCAACCAACCAATTCCAAAAATAAAAAGACTGAGTGTAGATATTGAAGTAGAAGTAGAGATTGGAAGAATTCCAGACCCAAAACTTGCAGAAAAAAAGATTACAGCGATAGGATTCAAAGGAAGTGATGGGTTTGACCAAATTTTTGTGCTCAAAACCGAAGGAACAGAGCAAGGAAATAATGAATTAGACTCTAAAATCAAAGTAACATTTTATGATTTAGATAAAGAAAAAGAGATGATTCAAGATGCGTTTGAAATAATCAAGAGTTTTCCATTTGTTGTAACATACAATGGAGATGAATTTGATTTACCATATCTCTACAACAGAGCAGAGAGATTAGGAATCAAAAATTCAGAAAATCCATTTTACATGATGAGAGATTCAGCAACACTACGACATGGAGTTCATATTGATTTGTATAGAACATTGTCAAATAGATCATTTCAAATCTATGCATTTAGTCAAAAGTATACTAGTTTTTCATTAAATGCAGTTTCAAAGGCACTACTGGGAAAAGAAAAAATAGATTATGGGTTAGAATTTGACGAATTAACACTATACCAAACTGCAAATTATTGTTACAATGATGCATTGCTAACATACGAGCTGACAAGTTTCAACAATGATTTGTTGATGAATCTACTTGTTATTATTGCAAGAATTGGAAGAATGCCAATTGATGATATTGCAAGAATGGGAGTATCACAATGGATTAGAAGTCTCCTATACTATGAACACAGAAAAGATAATTATCTAATTCCAAAAAGAGCAGAACTAGAACAAAAATCAGAAGGAGTAATGTCTGATGCAGTAATTAAAGACAAAAAGTACAGAGGAGGATTAGTTGTAGAACCAAAAGAAGGAATTCATTTTGATGTTGTAGTGATGGACTTTGCAAGTCTATATCCAAGTATTATCAAAGTTAGAAATCTATCATATGAAACAGTCAGATGCCCACACGAAGAATGTAAAAAAAATACAATTCCAGGAACAAATCATTGGGCATGTACAAAAAAGAATGGGCTTACTGCATTGATAATTGGCTCTTTAAGGGATTTGAGGGTAAATTACTACAAGAGTTTATCAAAAAAAGAAACACTTACTGAACAACAAAGACAACAATACACAGTAGTCAGTCAAGCACTCAAAGTAATTCTAAATGCAAGTTATGGGGTAATGGGGGCAGAGATTTTTCCTTTGTACTTTTTACCAGCAGCAGAATCAACTACAGCCATAGGACGACATACAATTCTTGAGACAATTAAAAAATGTGAAAGTACAGGAATTGAAGTGCTCTATGGAGACACAGATTCATTATTTATCAAAAACCCAACTAGTGAGCAAATTAATTCAGTAATAGAGCAAGCAAAAAAAGATCACGGTGTTGATTTAGAAATTGACAAATCATACAGATATTGTGTACTTAGTAACAGAAAGAAAAACTATCTTGGAGTAACAAAGGATGGTAAAGTTGACGTAAAGGGATTAACAGGAAAAAAGTCACACACACCAGGATTTATCAAGAATTTATTTTATGAATTGATAGACATTTTATCCAAAGTTCAAACCATGGATGATTTTACAAATGCAAAAAAAGAAATTTCTGAAAAAATTGCCATATGCGGTAAAAAACTAGAAGCAAAAGAAATTCCACTAGAAGAATTAACATTTAATGTAATGCTTAGTAAAGCACCAGCAGAATATGTTAAAACAATTCCACAGCATATCAGAGCTGCAAAACAACTCGAATCAATCAGAGAAATAAAAAAAGGAGATAGAATATCATTTATCAAAATTCTAAACAAACCAGGAGTAAAACCTGTAGAGTTAGCAAAAAAAGAAGAAATTGATTCAAAAAAATACATGGAGTTTTTAGAATCAACACTTGAACAAATTACATCATCAATGAACTTAGATTTTGATACAATCCTAGGAAAACCAAAACAAACAGGATTAGACGAATTTTTCTGGAGTTAAAATGGAAATAGATGGAACACTATTAACAATTCTAGGAGTATCTGCAGGGGTACTAATCCTTACTGGATGGATAGAACAAATCTACAAGGGATACAAAACAAAGAGCCTAAAAGACGTCTCAAAATTTTTAATGATATTTATCGCTGCAGGTTCAATTCTATGGCTAACCTATGGATTCATTGTTTCAGATGTTTTCATTATTGGAACAAATGCTGCAGGATTGACTCTAATGATCATTGTTTCCATCATGAAAAGAGTATATGATAAGAGATTAAAAAATTCAAATTAAGAATTAAATATAATAAAAGTGGATTCAAAAAAAGATGTTTATAATAAATTGTAAAAATTATGAAGAAATTTCAGGAGATAAAATAATTAAATTTGTAAAAACTGCAGAAAAAGTTGCAAAAAAGTTCAAAGTAAAAATTGCAATTGCACCACCACAACATTTGATAGGATTGGTATCAAGTAGCTCCATCCCAATATTGGCTCAACATGTTGATAATTCAAAAATTGGTAGTACTACAGGTTTTATGATTCCAGAATTACTAAAAAAATCCAAAGTGAAAGGATCTCTAATTAATCACAGTGAACATAGAATTACAAATAAAGAAATTCAAAAACTTGTTTTAAAATTAAAAGAATTAAAAATGATCTCAATTGTTTGTGTAAAAGATGTTGCAGAAGCTAGAAAATATGCAAAATTAAATCCAGATTATATTGCAATTGAACCACCTGAATTAATTGGATCAGGAAAAGCTGTTTCAAATGAAAAACCAGAATTAATTACAAAAGCTGCAAAAGCAGTAAAAGATGCAAATAATAAAACAAAACTTCTTTGTGGGGCAGGAATTGTTTCAGGAGAAGATGTTTCCAAAGCTGCAGAGTTAGGATCAAAAGGGATTTTGGTAGCCAGCGGAATAATTAAAGCAAAAAACTGGAATAAAATAATTTCAGAATTTGCCAAGGCATTAGTTTAAAAAGCCAAAAAAATTTAAAAAATTTTGTATGGCAAAAACAAAACCAGTTTATGCATTTGAAGAAGCAGATAGCAAAAAAAGAATGCTTCTAGGCGGAAAAGGTGCAGGTCTAAGTGAAATGACTAGACTAAAACTTCCAGTTCCACCAGGATTTACCATTACAACTGAAGTTTGTAACAAGTATTATGATAACAATAGAAAACTTCCTAAGGATGTAATTCCGGCAGTAATGAAAAATATTACAAAGATGGAGAAAAAGACAGGTAAAAAATGGAATTCAACTAAAAATCCATTACTAGTCTCAGTTCGTTCAGGTGCAGCAATTTCTATGCCTGGAATGATGGATACTATTTTGAATTTAGGATTAAATGAAAAAACAGTANNAAGGATTTGCAGAACAAACAAAAAATCCACGATTTTCATGGGATTCGTATAGACGATTTATTCAATTATTTGGTAAAGTAGTGTTTGGAGTAAATGATGAAAAATTTGATTATGTACTAGATTCTGCAAAAGAGAAACAAGGAGTTACTGATGACAGTAAACTAAGTGTCGAATCATTAAAAGCAATTGTAGCAAAATACAAAAAGATCTGTGAAGATCATACAAAAAGAAAATTCCCAGATTCACCAAATGAACAATTAGAATTGGCAATTATGGCAGTTTTCAAAAGCTGGATGGGGGAAAGAGCAGTTGTTTATCGTGAAAAAAATGGAATTACCAAAGATATTGCAAATGGAACCGCAGTAAATGTAGTTACTATGGTATTTGGAAACATGGGCGATGACAGTGCAACAGGTGTAGTATTTACAAGAAATGGACATAACGGCAAAAAAGAATTAGAAGGCGAATATTTGATTAATGCACAAGGTGAAGATGTTGTTGCAGGAGTAAGAACAGGAAAGAACATTGAACAATTAAAGAAAGATATGCCAAAATCATATTCAGAACTTAGTAAAGCATGTACAAAATTAGAAAAACATTACAGAGAACCACAGGATATTGAGTTTACAGTTGAGCAAGGAAAATTTTACTTGTTACAAACAAGAACTGCAAAAATGAGTGCAATGGCACTTGTAAAAACATCAGTAGACATGGTAAAAGAGAAATTAATTAATAAAAATAAAGCACTTACAAGAATTCCTGCACAGCAATTAGAAGCATTACTCCATAGAACTATGGATGAATCAAAAATTAAAGATTTTAAACAATTGGCAAAAGGAATTGCAGCCTCTCCAGGAGCTGCAAGCGGTATTGTAGTATTTGATGTAAAAAAGACAATTGAGTTAGGTGAAGAAGGTAAAAAAATTATCCTAGTAAGAAAAGAAACAAAACCAGAAGATGTTCCTGCATTTTTCTCAGCAGAAGGGATTTTGACCAGTTTAGGAGGAAAATCATCACATGCAGCAATTGTTTCAAGAGGAATGGGTAAACCATGTATTGTAGGATGCCCAGAATTAAAAATTGATTATGATAATAACACATGTACTGCAAATGGAATTACCATAAAAGAAGGAGACACTATATCCATTGATGGAAGTGTAGGCACAGTGTTCATAGGAGAAGTTCCAACAGTAGAACCAAAAGTAACAAAAGATTTTGAGCAAATTTTAGAGTGGGCACAAAAAACAAAAACATTAGGAATTAGAGCAAATGCAGATACTCCAGAAGGCGCAAAACTTGCAAGGAAATTTGGAGGAAAAGGAATTGGATTGTGTAGAACAGAAAGAATGTTCAATGGAAGTGATAGAATTAACTTATTTGTAGAAATGATCATGGCTGAAAATATTGAAGAACGTGGTAAAATATTGAAAAAATTAGGCCAATTACAAAAAAGTGATTTCATTGAAATCCTACAAGCAATGGAAGGATACGAAGTTACAATCAGACTATTAGATCC
>ENA-UZXA01013449-UZXA01013449.1-metagenome-genome-assembly--contig:-Day-1-1m-contig-13449_pt1 | contig 13874 bp, 15 predicted proteins | sample MGYA00260336_ERZ794896 | MGnify/ENA metagenome assembly ERZ794896
CGAATTGGAAACTCATTGTTTTTCCTGTCCTCAAAATAGTGCTTTAGCGTTTGGGTGATAACGGGAAAAGCCAACGCGTCCCAGGGTACTTCGTGTTCTTCAAAAAGGGCAACTTCCAGTGATTCTTCGCCGGCACTGAAATTCAAATCGAGTAGCTGTGCCCTAAAAAACATGTAGACCTGAGAGATATGCGGCAAGCTAAACATGGTGTAAATTTCGATGATCTCAGCGTTTGCGTTGGCCTCTTCTCGGGTTTCACGCAGCGCGCCTTGCGCAGTGGTTTCGCCGTTTTCTAGGAACCCTGCCGGTAGCGTCCACCAGCCCTTTCTGGGTTCTATTGCTCGCTTGCAGAGCAGTACTTGGCTGCCGTGAAATGGTAGGCAGCCAGCGATAATCCGGGGGTTTTGATAGTGAATATGATCACAATCGTCGCAGATATAGCGTGGGCGGTTATCACCGGTCGGTACTCGATGGCTGACGGCACTGCCGCATTGGTTACAGAAGTTCATTTAGACATTATACAAGTTTATTCAAGAGCCGTGTGCCGGATCTAGGTTTTTTCAAACCTTGAATTCAAGGAGATGGACGATCAAGTGTTCTTCGCCTGAGAGCAGTGCTCGGTCGTTTGGAAAGTCAACTTTAGCGGCTACCTTTTATCTCTGTTGCTTCGACGATGCCCCTAGAATTGCGTCGTATAATCACGCGCACGGTAAATGACAAATCGGTATAATCAAGAGAAATTCAATACCTGACACCATGATTAATAGCCTGAGACATCGATTAAAGCGCTACACTTTTGAGCCTGTGCCGGACGATCAGGATTCTGCTGCGAGAGCACAAGCGGCAGTGTTGATTCCCGTGACCAACGCGGCTCAACCCGGGGTTATCCTGACGCTGAGACATCAGCGACTCAATAGTCATGCCGGTGAGGTGGCCTGGCCCGGAGGAAAGCAGGACCCTGAGGACGTCAACCTTGAGGCAACGGCGCTTCGTGAGAGTGAAGAAGAAATTGGACTGGAAGCTTCGAAGGTGGAGATTATTTGCCACTTGCGGCCATTCATTTCCAAATACGGTCTTCTTGTTACACCTTTTGTTGGGCTGATCGACCAGGGTTTAAAACTCGAACCAAGTCCTGAAGAGCTCGACGGCATCTTTGAAGTACCCCTTGCTTATTTTGAAACCGACCCCCGCACGGATACCGATACGATAGAACGTCACGGAGAAAAACATGTCGTTCCGGAGTATCAATATAAAGGTCACAGAATATGGGGGCTCACGGCGATGATTCTGCGAGAATTTTTAAGAGAAGGTGTCGGTTTCGATATCGAGTGAGCGGGGATCGCAAAACAGTTGTTGGAACCTACTGCAAGCCCGCATAATTCAGATCAAAATTAAGGAGAAGAAGCATGATTTATAATTTGGCAGACAGAAAGCTGGAAATTTTAGGCGATAACTATTTTATTGCGGATAGTGCGTCGGTGATTGGTTCCGTTGTTATGCATCAGAATGCCAGCATTTGGTTTGGTGCAGTGCTCCGGGGTGATAATGATGTGATAACCATTGGCGAGAATTCGAATGTTCAGGATCTGTCTGTATTGCATGTTGATCCGGGGTTTCCGCTGACCATCGGCAAGAACGTCACCGTCGGGCACAAAGTGATGCTGCACGGTTGTGAGATTGGTGATAACTCACTGGTTGGTATCAACTCGGTCATTCTCAATGGTGCAAAAATAGGAAAGAATTGTTTGATTGGTGCCAACTCTCTTATCTCCGAAAACAAGGTTATTCCTGATGGTTCTCTGGTCATGGGCTCACCGGGAAAGGTCGTTAAACAATTGACTGAAGACCAGATGAAAGGTTTGGAGATGAGTGCGCTTCACTATGTTGAAAACTTCAAACGCTATAAACGTGATCTTGTCGCGACATCCTGAAGCTATATTTAAATTGGCAGGAGCGCATAAAGTCAGTGCCACGAACAATGCTTAAAAAATGCATCTAATAATAACGAGGAGAAAAAAGTGGCGAATTATCTGATTGCACAGATCAATATCCATGACCGGGACGAGTATGCGAAATATGCGGCGGGGTTTGCCGAAATTTTTTCGCAATATAAAGGGAAAATGCTAGCCGTAGATGAAGCACCGGAATCGCTCGAGGGAGAGTGGCCTTATACCCGAACAGTGCTCATTGAATTTCCGACCGACGAGGATGCAATGGCTTGGTATAAGTCGCCCGAGTATCAAAAACTTGCCAAGCACCGGTTCGCTGCCTCATCCGCGAATCTAGTAAAAATATCCGGCATGTGACTGCCAATTCAATAGAAAACTTGGCATATACACGCGAACCGGATATATTCACCTCCTAGCGAGCAGGTTATGTTCGTCACAAAAGTAAGAGTGCAGGGCTAAAGTGAACACTAGTGCATCACATAGCAGATTGAATCTGACTAACAAGTTACGCGACCGATCTGGTGTCGACGACTTGATGGGTCGTCGCGCGCATGTCTCTTATACATCTAAAAGTGGTCTTGTCAAAACACTGCTCCGGCAGCTGATAAAGTCTTTGACCCCTCTGCTATCTCTGGGACTAATCCTAAGACTGCCGTTGTAGGCGGCCTGTCAAAACCCTACTTCGCCTTTGTTAACTGTTGATTCAGCCTCGGTTATGTTGTGCCAATGATATGAATCTGCGAACAGTTTGAATATTTCTACGTGTGGCAAATTTAAAAAATGTTGCCCGGACTAAAGAGAACAGACATGAGTAACTCAGAAGAAAACGCAGTGCAAACGCAAGCGCCGAAGAAAATGCCGTTTCACAAGTATAAGCCGTTCCAACCAATCAAGTTGCCGGATCGTACCTGGCCAGACCAAGTGATATCAAAGGCGCCAAGGTGGTGCAGCGTTGATTTGCGTGATGGAAACCAGGCTTTGATAGAGCCGATGACGCCCAACGAGAAGCTTAAGATGTACAAGCTGTTGCTTGAATTAGGCTTTAAGGAAATTGAGGTTGGCTTTCCTGCTGCCTCTCAGACGGATTTCGACTTTGTCAGATTGATCGTTGAAGAGGATATGATTCCAGCTGATGTCACTATTCAGGTGCTGTGTCAGGCCCGTGAAGAACTGATCACCAGGACCTGTGAAGCGGTATCCGGCGCCAAAAAAGTCATTTTTCACCTGTATAACTCGACTAGCACATTACAACGTAAAGTGGTTTTTAACATGGGTCGTGAAGAAGTTATCAAACTTGCGACCGACGCCACTGGCATGGTCAAAGCGCAGACCGATGAGTTGGAAAAAGCAGGCACTGAAGTCACGCTGGAGTATTCGCCAGAGAGTTATACGGCGACAGAAATGGACTTCGCCGTTGAAATTTGTGCTGCTGTGATGAATGTCTGGCAGCCAACGGTGGAGCAAAAGATTATTCTTAACTTACCCTCGACGGTTGAAATGGCGACACCCAATATTTACGCCGATCAATTGGAGTGGTTTATTCGTCATCTTCCTGAGCGAGAGAAAGCAGTGATTAGTCTGCATACCCACAACGACCGGGGCACGGGTGTCGCTGCCTCTGAAATGGGTTTGATGGCGGGTGCAGATCGGATTGAAGGCACCTTGTTTGGTAACGGTGAGCGCACCGGTAACTGCGATGTAATTACGATGGCGATGAATATGTTCTCGCAGGGCGTTGATCCGGAGCTCTATCTTTCAGATATGCCGAAAATTGTCGCGGTATCGAACGAGTGCACAAAAATTGATATTCACGTACGCCAGCCTTATGCCGGCGAACTTGTGTTTACCGCGTTTTCCGGATCTCACCAGGACGCGATTCGCAAGGGGATGTCGTTTGTAGAGAAAGACGGTAATGAAACCTGGGAGGTGCCTTATCTGCCGATAGACCCCGTTGATGTGGGCGGTTCTTATCGGGAAACGGTCCGGCTAAACAGTCAGTCCGGTAAAGGTGGTGTGGCGTTCATACTTGAGAGTTACTTTGGCGTGTCATTACCCCGACCGCTGTTGCTTGAATTTAGCCCTATCGTTCAGAAGCTCTCTGAAAATGATGGTGGTGAACTGAAACCCGATTCTATTTGGAACGCATTTCTCACTGAGTTTGTTGATGTCGAAGGGCCATACAAGCTCATTGACTACAACGTGTCCTCGGACGGTAAGACCGAGCAATGCGAAGCACGGATCATGGTGGGTGAGAACGAGATTGAAGTGCAGGGTGAGGGGTCAGGACCCATCGATGCGTTTGTATCAGCGATGGTAGAAACCTTGAATGAACCGCTCAATGTTGTGGATTATCAGGAATACGCCTTAAACGAAGGCAAAGAGGCGCAAGCTATTTGCATCATCTCGATTAATGACGAGCAAGAGAATAAGTACTACGGTGTTGGTTTGAGCCAAAATACAACGACCGCTGCATTTAAGTCTATTATCGCCGCGATTAATCGCAAGTGGCGATAGAGTTCTGATACTGAGGATGACCATAAGAGGCGCATCACAAGTGTGTTTCTTTTGCCGAGGCCGATGGACCAAAAGTTCGTTGTACTTTGATTTGTCGCATCATGCCATCAGGAACCACACTGAATCTGATTGGTTGTCATTCAGTTTGGTTCCTTAACGCTGGCTCAAAAGGTGCTTTCTCACTTAACCTTCACTGTTTTTTAAAAGGGTTCCGGCACCCTCGATATCTTTGCGGTTTTGATCATGTTGTCCTGGATTTGAACAATTTCGATACGATAGCCCTCAAGCAACATGCAAACATTTGAGTCGGGTATGGTTTCCAGATATTCGATAATTAAACCGTTCAGCGTTTTTGGTCCTTCCTGAGGTAAATCCCAAGTCAGTTGGCGGTTTATGAGCCGAATGTGCGTTGAGCCATCGATCAGGTAGAGCCCGTCATCCAATGGATGAATATCGATATTGGTGTCTGACAGGTCGGTTGTAAACTCGCCAACAATCTCTTCGAGTATGTCTTCGATGGCGACAATCCCCTGAACGTCTCCGTACTCATCGACCACCATGCCAAGTCGCTGTTTGCTCTGTTGAAAATTAAATAGCAACGTCTGCAGTGACTGATTTTCAGGTACAAAATAGGACTCATCGATCACTTGCAAAATAGCGGCTTTGTTGACCTCGGCTTGGGTCAAGAATTTTGCCGCGTTGCGGGTATGGAGCACACCGATGATTTTATCGATGTCAGCTTTGAAGACCGGAATTCTGGTGTGCTGTGAAGACCTTATTTGCTCGATAATATCTTCAATATCGTCATCGATGTCGATGCCGAATATCTCTGTTCTGGGGACCATAATATCCTCAACCGAGACCTTATCGAGGTCGAGCACACCCAGCATCATATTCTGTGGATGAGCGCTGATCTGCGATCCTTCGAAGACGACTGTCCTCAGTTCCTCTTTGCTCAGATGATCGCTTGCAGTTTCATCATGATTAATGCCTATCAGCGAAAGTATGCCGTTAGCGATACCGTTGACAAGCCACACCAGTGGATAAAGGCTTAGCAAGAGCAAATTGAGGATATAGGACGAAGGTAGTGCCACTTTTTCCGGGTGGGCCGCCGCGATAGATTTTGGTGCTACCTCGGCGAAAATCAGAAAGACAAATGTACAAACCACAGGGGCAATAGCGACTCCAGATTCCCCGTAAAGCTCAAGAGCAATCAGGGTTGCCAGTGACGCAGCAGTGAAATTTACCAGATTGTTACCGATGAGGATGACACTGAGCAACCGATCAGGGCGTTCCAAAAGGCGGCTGGCACGGCGAGCGCCGCCATGACCTTCATTCGCGAGATGCTTCAACCTGTAACGGTTGAGGGCCATCATGGCGGTTTCCGAGCCTGAAAAATATGCTGAGAGAATGACAAGAACAATAGTGGCGCCAAATAAGGCGCCGATCGACGGATCGTCCAAGAACGGAGACCTCGTGTTGTTATGGGACGATATTTGTACTGCCTAGGCTATTTTATGTCAAGTACACAAGTGGCCGTTTTATTGGCGAATTTATTGGGCGAGAAAGATTTCCATGACCAATTTGCTGCCAAAGTACCCAACAAGCAACAGAGCGAAGCCTGAAAGTGTCCATCTGGAAGCCGTTGCACCGCGCCAACCCATTCGGTAGCGCCCCCATAACAGTATGGAAAAAACAACCCAGGCGATCAGCGTGATAGAGGTGTGGTGTATCAAGCCGCGGCTCATTTGTTCAAAGAAAACAAAGCCACTGAGGATAGAGAGGCTCAGGAAGACGAGACCTGCCCAAAGCAGCTCAAACAGCAATGACTCCATGGTCTGAAGGGGTGGAAGATAACGAAGCGTCGTCATCTTTTTATGCCTGAGTTCGTAGTCTCCGAATGAAAGAAGAATGGCCTGAAGGGCAGCAATGGCAAGCAAACCATAGGAGAGCACGGAGAGCACAACGTGTAAGCCGATACCTGAAGTTAGATCTTGTCTTGGCGTGTAGGTGCTTTCGTTGAGTAAAGTGCCAACAATTGTCAGCACAGCAAGCGGGAAAATAGCAATAACGAGGTTGACCACTGGCCGGTGCAGACTGCTGAAAACAACGATGGCTGAGATAGCCAGTGCCACGACTGACGCCATCTCAAAGATGCCGAGATTGATTCCCGTCAGTGTGAAAATCGCGTTAAAACTAAAGATGCCGTGGGCCAACACGGCGATCATCCCAAGGACGATAACGGGCTTTTTCTTGTCGATAGGTGAATGTTTTAGTGAATAGAGCTGGATTCCAGCACTACCCAGATAAAGCAAGCTCGCCAAAAGGCCAAATATTGTTAGGTTCAATTGATATCAACGCCGCGACTTGGATCAGAATTAGGTATAATAACAGGTTCATCGAAAATCTGATTCAGGATGTTACTACGTGTTCGATTCACTAACAGAACGATTAGGTAATACGTTAAGAGGTATTACCGGCAAAGCAAAACTATCGGAAGAAAATATACAGGAAACCTTGCGGGAGGTGCGCAAGGCGCTGCTCGAGGCCGACGTGGCTCTGAGTGTTGTTAAACAATTCATTGATCAGGTTCGATTACGAGCGATTGGCCAAGAAGTGATGCAGAGCCTGTCCCCGGGGCAGGCATTCGTCAAAATTGTTAATGACGAGTTAGTCTCTGTCATGGGGGCTGAGGACAATAGCCTGAATTTAAGTGTCCAGCCGCCGGCGGTCATTATGATGGCAGGCCTCCAGGGAGCTGGTAAGACGACATCTACGGCGAAACTGGCGCTTTGGTTAAAAAAGCGAGATAAAAAGAAGGTCATGGTGGTTAGCACCGACGTCTATCGTCCTGCGGCGATAGACCAGCTCAGAACGCTGGCCGCCGAAGCCGACGTCAACTTTTTTGAGAGCACTACCGAGCAAAAGCCACTGCAAATTGCCAAAGACGCATTGTCCGCAGCACGAAAACAATTCTGTGACGTTTTGATTGTTGATACCGCCGGCCGGCTTGCTATCGATGATGAAATGATGAATGAAATCAAGGGCTTGCATGCGGAGGTGAAGCCTGCAGAAACCCTGTTTGTGGTTGACGCGATGACGGGCCAAGACGCCGCAGTGACTGCTGCGGCTTTTAACGAAGCGCTGCCCTTGACGGGTGTGATTCTGTCGAAAGCAGACGGCGATGCGCGAGGGGGTGCAGCACTCTCCGTTCGAACCATTACCGGTAAGCCGATCAAGTTTCTNNGCGCTCGGTGAAAAGATTGACGCGCTTGAAATCTTTCACCCTGATCGTATCGCATCACGGATTCTGGGTATGGGTGATGTGCTCTCTTTGATTGAGGACGCAGAGCAGAAAATTGATAAAAAGAAAGCGAAGAAACTTGCTTCCAAACTCAAGAAAGGCAAGAAGTTCGACCTCGAAGACTTTCGCGACCAAATACAGCAGATGAATAATATGGGGGGNNATGGCCCAGATGGCTCAGGAAAAGCTTGAGGCCAACCCTTTTGGTCAAATGGAAGCAATTATATGCTCGATGACGCCCGGAGAGCGGCGCTACCCCGATAGTATTAATGGCTCGCGGAAGAAGAGAATCGCGGCGGGTTCTGGCACCCAGATTCAAGACATTAACCGACTTCTCAAGCAGCACAAGCAAATGCAAAAAATGATGAAGAAGATGACCAAGAAAGGCGGTATGGCCAATATGATGCGGGGCATGGGCGGCATGATGGGGCAGCAGCCCCCCGGCGGCGGATTCCCGCGGTAGAGCCCTCAGCGATAGAGAGCCCTCAGCGGNNGAGCCCTCAGCGGGTAAAGAGCCCTCAGCGGCGCGAAAACAAGGACCTCCTGTGACGCGTTTAATTCTGATCGGCGCGGCTGCAACTAATTGAAAGCACAGCTTTAATTCTCAATCTCTATACCGTACAATACGCCACCTTTTGACGGCCAGTGCGACTGTCGCAATGGCTGCGTGTACGAATAAATTTAAGGAAATCAATAACATGGTAACTATCCGGTTATCCAGAAGTGGCAGCAAGAAACGCCCTTTTTATCACATCACTGTGGCTGATAGCCGCGTGAGCAGAGACGGTCGCTACATTGAGCGTCTTGGCTTTTTTAATCCTGTTGCCAGGGGCGCTGAAGAAGGCATGCGAATGGACCTCGATCGTTTTGATCACTGGGTTCGTCAGGGCGCCCAAACTAGCGACAGAGTGAAGAAAATCGTTAAAGTTTATCGCAAGGCGAATGCTGCAGCGGACGTTGCGGCGGCATAACTGGCACAACTTCCTGATGCCTTCGACTGTTATCGGCAAAACTCATGTTCCGATAAGGTCAAATAGGTACTCTCCCTGCGGGGAAGAGACTGGCAAACGCAATGGATAGCGACCAGCCGGTTAACGAAAAACAGGAAGCTGACAGAATTGTTGTTGGTCGTATCAATGGTGCCTATGGCATCAAAGGCTGGGTGAAGATTTTCTCCTATACCGACCCAATAGAAAAAATATTGGGATATACACCTTGGTATATGGTGCGCGAATCTCGAAGAGGGTCTCGTCCCCAAGAGCGCGGCAAGAAACAAGCAGAGGATAGCATCCTCGAATTTGAATCAGGCAAAGTCCACGGTAAGGGTGTTATTGCACTGCCAAAGGGCTTTAAAGACAGAGATCAGGCGGAGTCTCTGCGTGGTTTTGAGATTTGGGTAGACAGAGAGTTGCTGCCACCACTCGAAACCGGAGATTATTACTGGCACCAGTTGGAAAATTTACAGGTGCGAAATGAGCAAGACGAATGTCTTGGACATGTCAGTCATTTGCTAGAGACTGGCGCGAATGATGTATTAGTCGTCGTGCCCAACAGTGAAAGCATCGACGATGTGGAAAGACTGATCCCGTATGTTGAGGGAAAAGTTGTTAGAGAAATAGATGTGGCCGAAGGCAAGATGCTGGTCGACTGGGCCTCCGACTACTAGATTGCAAAGATCTTATCGAAAGTTAGGTAATGGTCGTCGAAGGAGTCAGTCAGATGTGGGTGGGAATTGTTTCGTTGTTCCCTGAGATGTTTGAAGCAGTCTCGCGGTATGGAATTACCCGGCGGGCTGTAGAGAAGGGTTTGCTTAAAATTGCGACCTGGAATCCCAGAGACTACACACGGGACAAACATCGAACGGTTGATGATAAACCCTACGGTGGCGGCCCTGGCATGTTGATGAAGGTTGAGCCACTCAAGGCTGCAATAGAAGCTGCGCTAACTGAGGCGGCGAAAATAGAGGGTGAGGGTGATTGTAAAGTCATCTTTTTGTCCCCTCAGGGACGGAAGCTTGATCAGGCGGGTTTGGCTGATTTGGCAAGCAGGCAGAAGCTGATCCTCGTTGCTGGACGTTACGAAGGTATTGATGAAAGACTCATCGATACTGTGATTGATGAAGAGTACAGTATTGGCGACTATGTACTAAGCGGCGGTGAATTACCGGCGATGGTGCTTATCGATGGCGTGACAAGGTTGTTACCTGGCGCGTTGGGCGATGAAGATTCGGCAGCGCAAGATTCATTCGCTGATGTAGCGAACGGTGATGCAACAACACCGGTGCTGCTTGACTACCCGCAGTACACGCGGCCGGAACAAGTAGAAGAGCAGACCGTACCGGACGTACTGTTAAGCGGTAATCATCAACAGATTGAACGTTGGCGAAGAAAACAGGCGCTTGGCAGAACCTATGATAGACGCCCTGACTTACTGGCAAATGTTGCGTTGAGTGAAGCTGATTTAGCACTCTTGAGTGAGTTTGCCGCCGAAAACGCCGATAGTAATAGTGGCAAGAATTGAAAGTAAAAGAGACTACCTTGGTAGTGATTGTTTAAGGAAAAAGTAATGAAGAACAAGATTATTGCAGACATCGAAAACGGACAGTTGAAGACTGATCTACCAGAATTCAGCCCCGGTGACACGGTCACGGTGCAAGTAAAGGTGCGTGAAGGTACTCGTGAGCGTCTTCAGGCGTACGAAGGCGTCGTCATCGGCATCAGAAATCGTGGCGTTAATTCAGCGTTCACTGTCCGTAAGATTTCTCACGGTGTTGGCGTTGAGAGAACGTTTCAAACGCACAGCCCGCTCATTGACAGCGTGACTGTGAAGCGTCGCGGTGATGTTCGACAAGCTAAACTCTACTACCTCAGAGAGCGAAGTGGTCGTAGCGCGAGAATTAAGGAAAAGCTCGCTAAGAAGTAGTTTTTCCTAAGATGATGCTCGAGGCCGATAGAGGTTCTCGGCACAATCGTAGAAGAAATTGAAAAAAGCGCCGAATCTGCGGCGCTTTTTTGTGGATGAAAGTTTCTTATCTGCATTTCCCCCTTTGTGTTTCTTGGCTGTGACAAAGTAGACTAGGCGTTGTATTTTCCGGTAAGCGGTAGTTTATCTCTGTGAAAAAGAACGAGCCGGTTTCAAAACGACCACCCTCCAGATTGGTGAGAGAGTTTCTCGATAGTTTGTGGTTGGAAAAAGGTTTAAGCAATAATACGCTTGAATCATATGGTAGAGATCTTCGCGCTTTCGAAGCATGGCTAGATGACAGCATGTCAGGCCGAAAGCTGGAGGCTGTTAGGCGCGAGGACTTGTTGCGATACCTTTCAGACCGCCTCTCCGCCGGTATCACGGCGAGATCCACCGCGCGGGCATTATCTTGCTTGCGCAGTCTCTATCGATATCTGCTTCGTGAAAATAAGATAAAAGAAGACCCAACGCTACAGATAGAAAACCCCAAACTCGGCAGGCCGCTACCGACAACGCTAACCGAAAAAGATGTCGAACGACTACTGGCGACACCGGATATCTCGACTGCAATTGGTATGCGAGATCGCACCATGTTAGAGCTGTTATATGCGACGGGTTTGAGAGTAACTGAACTTGTTGCTCTGCAATTAACTGAAGTCAATCTTCGCCAGGGTGTTGTTCGCATCATGGGAAAAGGCAGCAAGGAAAGGCTGGTGCCGATGGGTGAAGAGGCTATCCAATGGTTAGTGCGCTATCTGAAGGAGTCGAGGAGTGATTTGCTAAAGCATAATTTGTTTCAGGAGGTGGTTTTTCCTAGCAATCACGGCAGGCAAATGACTCGTCAAACATTCTGGCATCGAATTAAGCTACATGCCGACACCGCTGGGATTCAAAAAAAGATTTCTCCGCATACATTGCGACATGCATTCGCGACACATTTACTTAACCACGGTGCAGACCTCAGGGTCGTGCAGCTTTTGCTGGGTCACAGCGATCTTTCAACTACCCAGATTTATACCCATGTTGCTCAACAAAGGATGAAAGAGCTGCACGCGGAGCACCATCCACGAGGATAGATGGGTCTCCGTTGGATTTGTCTCTTTGACGGCTGTTCACCCTTTGTCGGTGTTTTTATCATGTCGGCAGGCACATTCCTGATAGATTGGGTTCTTATATGCTCATGACAGGTTTCTGCTTAGGTCAATGGGCGCTATACTGGGGCAACGTGACTGGCACAAATGCCATCCCTTTCTATTATCTCCATGTAAAAGAGAGACACATTATGCTTCAAGCTCTGAAACTAATTGTTAACCTGCGGCGTGGATTCGTGTCGACGTTTAGTTGTATGACCGCTGTTATTGCGCTGATGTCGGGTGCATCCTTAATGGCAGCCGAGTTAACGACAGCGGATGAAGTTCGGGCGCGACTGAAGCAGGCAAATGCAGCGATACCCATCAATGATGTTTCTCGCAGTCAGTTGAAGGGTTTTTGGGAGGCTGAGTTACCCGGCGGCCAGATACTCTACGTCACAGAAGATGGTGAGAATTTCATCGTTGGTGACTTGTTCCAGATTACCGACACTCGCTTCGTTAACCTCGCGGAAGAGGGTCGAAACGTCAAGCGAAAAGCGCTGATGTCTAGTATTGACGAGTCAGAGATGGTGGTTTATGCGCCAACTGAGAATGAAATCAAATCAACGATCACTGTCTTTACAGATATTGACTGCGGCTTTTGCCGCAAGTTGCACCAGGAGATTCCTGAGCTAAATCGAATGGGTATCGCAGTGCGTTATCTCGCTTATCCACGAGCGGGTATTCCCTCGGACTCTTACGACAAAATAGTGTCTGCATGGTGTGCGGATGATCCTAGGAAAGCGCTAACCGAGGCGAAATCCGGTATATCGATTGAAAAACGTACCTGTGTGAATTCCGTAGCCCGTCAGTTCCGACTGGGTGGTGTGATGGGTGTTACAGGAACGCCAGCTGTGGTTTACGAGAGCGGTGAACTGCAAGCCGGTTACATGCCCGCGGCGCAGGTTGCGATAGCATTGGGCCTCAATCCTGGATAGACCCAATCTCTCTTCAGTTAAGAAGAGAGAGTATCTTTCATAAAAATCTAACGACTCGTCTAAGTCTTGTCGTCACTCCGTTGGGATAAACTGTCTAAATAGCAGTCTGATTCTGTTATACTGATCAAAAACCTACGCATAACCGATCACTTAAGGGGTGTTTTTACGCCCGAGTCAACCAATTGGAACCTGATTCCCCCGCGCTCAGACGAGCTGAGCGGCGTTATCAAATCGAAGTTCAACGCAATCTGACCTGGAATTTTTCGGCGCATCTGTTTCATGGCATGTTGGGGCAAACGGGTTTTCGGCTAATCAATGCGCCAACGTTTCTTCCCGCTTACATCATGCTGCTTTCAGGCGGGTCCGAGTTTATCGTCGGGCTTGCACTGTCATTGCAGGCCTTCGGCATGATGCTGACACCGATGCTCGGTGCCAATCTTATTGAGAGTCGAAAACGCGTCTTGCCGCTTGGTTTTTTGATTGGCGGCTTGATGCGGACCACAATCTTGTTAATTGCGTTGGCAGGCTTGTGCCTGACCGGAGAGGCGACGCTCATAGCGCTTTTGATATGTCTGACCCTGCTGGGTGCATTTCAGGGTATGCAGGGAGTGATTTTTAACTTCCTCATGTCGAAAGTCATTCCTGTATCAAAGCGCGGCCGATTAACCGGGTTGCGCAACTTTCTTGCAGGTATTACCTCCGCAATCGTTGCCTGGCTTGGTGGTACATACCTCATCGGGGAAAACCCGACGGCCGCAGGTTATTCGTGGACTTTTCTTGTTGCATTTGTGCTCACGACTATCGGCTTGCTGATGCTATTGGCCGTGAGAGAACCGGAACCTCCAACGGTAAAACTCAAGCAGAGCCTGAAACAACGTTTCGGTGACATACCCCAATTGCTTCGAGATGATCCGGCTTTTACCAGATATTTTCTGGCAAGATCCCTCGCAACCATGGGTAGAATGTCGATGCCTTTCTATATTTTGTATGCTGGGCAGTCGATTGGCCTTACCGGTGCAACTCTTGGGGTGGTCACGTTTGCATTTACCATCTCCGGTACTATTTCAAATCTATT
>ENA-UZXA01012225-UZXA01012225.1-metagenome-genome-assembly--contig:-Day-1-1m-contig-12225_pt1 | contig 13743 bp, 14 predicted proteins | sample MGYA00260336_ERZ794896 | MGnify/ENA metagenome assembly ERZ794896
ATTTCATTTTTATTTTTTGATAAATTACTGATTTTTATAGAATTATTAGATTTATTTAAATAAACTTTAGAAATTACTGAATTGAACGGATTCAAAATTGTAATACTACTTTTACCATTCTTTGCATTCCAAATAAGCTTTCCGGTAAACCCTTTTTTCTCAACAAAGAGAGTAATTTTGGCTGACAAAGATAGGTTAGCAAAATTATTTATATTAGTTTGGCTGGAATAGTCTTTGTAAGAAATTATCTCTGGTTGAGTTTTATCAACTGAAGCACAGCTAACCAGGAAAAAAGATATTAAAATACAAATAAATTTCATTATTTGCCTATTCTTGATAAAAGTTATCGGTATTTCTTAACGGTATTTAATAGTATCTTATTATCAGGGTATTGTTGCAATGATTCTTCCCATATTTTCTGAGCCTCATCAGTTTTATTTGCGTGCCATAGAACCTCACCTAGATGAGCAGAAATTTCGGGGTCTTTTTTAATACCATAAGCCTTTCTTAAGAAATCAAGGGCAACGTCGATATTACCAAGTTTATATTGTACCCATCCCATACTATCCATAATATAGTGGTTTCTGGGTTCAAGAGACAAAGCTATTTCAATGTTAATCTTCGCTTCATCAAGTTTTATGTTTCTGTCGGCAAATGAGTAACCTAAAGCATTGTATGCGACGGCATAGTCAGGCTTAATTTTTATTGCCTCCCTTAAAAGCTGCTCCATAAGGACTGTATTCCCCATTCTCTCTGCAAGCATAGCGTAATCATACTTAAACTCAGCAGAGTTTTTAAAATTTTCTTCTTCTTTTTTCATTAAATCATATGCTTCTGTTTCTTTATTATCGCTATATAAAATTGAAATCTTTGCTCTGAATAATTCGAGCTTTGCCTCTGAAGTTAAGTTGTTATATTGATCTAAGCTCTCTAATGCTTGGTCATTTCCTTCATATTTAGCAATTAACTCAGCTGTTAATATCTTAGATTCAATAAAAGATGGACCAGAATTAATTTTGTTTAGCCAAGCAAGAGCTTCTGAGTAATTACTTCTTGTATCTTCAATACGTGCAAGGTAAATGTAAATTTGTTCGGGCTGTGGGTAACCTCTTTCAAGACTTTGCATGAGGAATTTTTCTGCTAAATCATAATCACCTAGCTCGATAGCAAGCAGTGAAACAGTAAAGCTGATCTCTGCAGATGCAAGAGAACTGTTTACTATTTTGAGAAATTCATCTTTAGCTAAATTATATTTTTTTTGATTTGTAAGAAGCTTTGCGTACTCCAATCTAACTTCACTTGCTTCAGGAAATTGCTTCAAATAATTAACATAAAAATTTATCGCCTTTTCTTGTGAATCTAGTCCTATGATATAACCCTCAAATAAAACTGCTGTTTGCCACTTAGGATCAATTTTTTTTACTCTAGTAAGCTCCGAAGTGGTCAATTTTTTATTATTAGCAAAGTAAGCCGCATGTGCGATTGCAAAATGTGCTTCTTTACTATTTGGATATGGTTCAGCAATATCAACAATAAATCTCAAAGCATTTTTCTTATTCTCTACTTTAGCAAGTATAGAATTTAAATATAAAAAACCTTCTCCTCGGTATGTATCTTGCTCAAGTAATTTTTTTACAATTGGCTTTGCTTTGCTTAGGTTTCCACTTGTAATGTAAAGTTCTGCTAAAATTTGTTGAGCTTGAATTGAATTGGGATCTAAACTGGTCCATACTTTTGCTGAATCAAGGGCGACCCGACCATTTCTTGAACTTCCTGCAACTCTAGTAGCCCTCTCAGCCAATGAAGTAACGTGCGTTTGTTTAGCTAAATCAAGATAGAGATGTCCAGCAGAATTAAAATCACCCCTTTGGGTAGCAATTTCGGCTAGGAGGAATTTATATACGAACTCCGCATTCGCTTTAGTGATTTTTGGCGCTAGGTTAGGATTAAAATTATCTTGCTGATTAGCAAAAGAAGAATTAAAACAAACTAAAAAAAATAAAAAAATATAGAATCTTGTGAAAGGTATTTTATTGAAAATATTATTTTTTTCCATATTCAATGTCTTTTCTTAAATTTAAAAAATTTACTTGAACCAATTATAACTTGCTTAATGACTTAGATTCTAAAAGATAATTCATTTATCTTTAAATTTTTTTTTACTTCTTTAAACTTTTTTTTTAATATACACTCCTATTAAATTATTAATAAATTTTATTGAATTCACTGGAAATCAAGTTGAGCGTTACTACATTTTAAAATACGATAGAAGCTTCAAATCTTACTAAAAGTTTTGGAAACAACATTGCAGTCAATGATGTTTCTTTCCAACTCAAAAAAGGTGAAGTTCTCGGTTTTTTAGGTCCTAAGGGAGCAGGTAAATCAACTACCATGAGGATGCTTACAGGGAATCTTGCGCCTACAGAAGGGGATGTAAGGATATGTGGCATAAATATTATTACCGAGCCAAAAAAAGCTAAAGCATTGATAGGATATTTACCTGAGATGAGACCACTTTATAAAGAGCTTACAGTAAATGAATATTTAACTATTGCTGCTAGGTTTCATAAAGTACCTCCACCAAAAATTAAAAAAGCTCTTGAGGAAGCAAAAGAAAGATGTGGCTTGTCTCATATGAGCAAAAGGTTAATTGAAAACTTATCTAATGGTTACCAACAGAGGGTTGGGATTGCACAAGCCATCATTCATAATCCTGAAATTGTAATTCTCGATGAGCCTACTGTTGGTTTAGATCCTATTCAGATAAGAGAAATACGTAAATTAATCAGAGATATTGGTCAGCAACACAGTGTGATTATCTCCACTCATATTCTTCCCGAAGTAGAGATGGTCTGTGATCGTGTTCAAATTATAGATAATGGTCAACTTGTTTTTCACGGATCTATTGAAGACCTTAGAGCACAAAGAAGAGGTAACAAGTTATTGGTTGGTTTCTCAAAAGCCCCAGCGCTAAGCAAATTAAAAAAAATTAAAGGGGTTGATAAAGTTGAGAATGCTGAGAATGGTATGTTTAGATTCCACTTCAAAGAAAAATACTTACCTGCTGAAGAAATTGTCAATCTTTCGGTGAAAGAAGGCTGGGGTCTTTATCATATTAATATGGACATAACTAGCTTAGAAGAAACTTTTGTAAATTTAACGCAAACTAGTTAAAAGTGAATTGATTTTTATGATTATTAATGTTGCTAGAAAAGAATTAAAAAGTTTATTCGCTTCTCCAATGGGGTGGATAATACTTTCAATTTTAATGTTTGGATTTGGAACATTATATTTGCAGGGTGTTAATAGTTATTTTGAAGTTATGTCTGGGGCAGTTCGTCCTGCTGAAAGGGTTGGAGTCACAATTTATGTTGGGTCTCAAATTTATAGCACGGCACTTTTTCTGCTTTCTGTTACTACGCCCATGCTTACAATGAGGTTAATTAGCGAAGAAAGAAAGAGTCAAACAATGCCATTTTTGCTAAGCGCTCCAATATCTCTCTCAGAAATAGTGATTGGTAAATTCTTAGGCCTAGTTATATTTTTAAGTATTCTTGTTATTTATATATTTGTTATGCTTTCAACACTTAATATTTGGGCTGATATAGATTTTGGGTATCTGATTGGTAACTCTTTTGGGTTCATCTTATTGATAGCAAGTTTTACAGCGTTGGGAATTTTCTTCTCAAGCTTAACAAATCAACCTATTATTGCGGCAATCACAACATTTATTGCACTTGTGTCGATGGTCGGTTTGGGAAGCTATTTTGCGAGTGATCCAAGTCACTGGTTCAATTACATCTCAATGACTAAGCACTATCAATCATTTACTAGGGGAGTTTTTGATAGCGCAGATATTATTTATTATTTGCTCTTTATTGTTACCTTTTTAACTCTAACTGTTAGAAGGCTTGATTCAGATAGGCTTAGGGGGTAACTACTGTGAAAGCAAATAAAAAATTAAGATTCCAATATTCTCTACAAAATAGTTTTTTTCTTATTTTATTTTTATCTTTAGTATTTGTTATTGGCTTTTTGGCCAAGCAATTTGTCTATGTCAAAGATATGACCCAAGCCAACAGGAGCGTTCTAACTAAAGGCAGTATTGAGGTTATTGAGAGTATGAAAGATCCTATACAGCTAACGATTTTTGCATCTAACGATGATGGCAGTGAGAACTTTAGGAAAAGCATCGTGGATTTTTTTGCTAAGTACCAGAGAGCTAAGTCAGATATAAATATTAAATTTATTAATCCAATCGAAGAGCCAAAACTCTTACAAGAGCTTGGCATCAGAAGTGATGGAGAAGTTGTTGTTGAATACAATAAAAGAACAGAACATATATCACCACCATTTGCTGAACAAGAATTTACAAATCTTCTTGTTAGGCTCTCTCGAACAAATCAAAAACCAATTTTATATCTTGATGGTCACGGCGAAAAAAACTTAATTGGTAAAAAAACAAATGATCTTGGTGGCTTTGGCGATCAATTAAGAAACAAAGGACTCAAGCTTGCGAATCCAGATCTAACAGCTCTTAACGAAGTCCCTAAGGAGGGAGCAATGCTTATTATTGCAAGCCCCCAAGTAAATGTTGGAAAAGTAGAAGCAAAAAAAATATTAGATTTTGTAGAACAGGGTGGAAATCTGCTTTGGCTATTAGATGATAATAATTTTAAAGGGCTAGATAGTCTGGCAAAGTATTTAGCTTTGAAGGTGTCTGATGTGTCTGTTATTGATCCACTTGCTGAAGAATATGGTGGAGATGAAAATATAACTTTTTCAACCATTTATGGAGATCATCCGATTACGAGAAATTTTATGTTGAGGACCATATATTCTAATGCCCATGAAGTGAATGCTCAAGATTCATATGAGAATGGATGGGAAGTGAGTGAGTTGATAGAAGTTGCAACAAGCGGATGGCTCCCCTTAAGCAAAAAGAATGGTGAGGATAAATTTAATTTCATTAAAGGTGAAGATAAACAAGGACCCATAAACATAGGAATAGCTCTTAAAAGGAAGTTTGGAGATATTGGACAAAGAGTAGTTGTAGTAGGCAATGCGTCATTTTTATCAAATACCTTTATTACCTCTGGAGGTAATTTAGACTTGGGTATTAATATTATTAATTGGCTTGCTGGCGATGATCAGTTAATTACAATTCAACCAATGCCACTTAAGGATATAAATGTAAGCATCCCGAATGATAGTAAGTCTGTATTTATTGCATGGACCATATTTCATTCATTTCAATATTTTATTCCAATTGGTTTGTTCATTTTAGGTTTTGTGGTTTGGTTCAGAAGAAGAAAGGCCTGATATGACTAATAAATGGGTTACTAATTTAATATTACTAATCGCATTAGTTGCTGCAAGTTTAGTTGCCTTTAAATCTTTAAAAGAAGAACCTAAAATTATAAAAGGAATAGAAGTTTCAAACTTTAAGCTTTCTGATTTTGACGAGATAGAGTTAAACTTTCCATCAAAAGTAAAAGTACACTTTAAAATCATTGAAAATCACTGGAAAATTTTGTCGCCAGTTAATGGCAGGGCAAATGAACGCTACATATATCAACTTCTATCAATCCTAGCTTCAAGGAGCCCTGAAAAACTTAAAAGCGATAACTTAAAAAAATATGGCCTTGATCAACCTCAGTTAAAAATGGTATTTATAAATAATGAAAAGATGTTGAAAGAGGAGTTTGTATTTGGGACATATAATCCAATTTCAGAAAATCAGTATATAAAATATAAAGAGGATGTATTTATTGTGAATGGTTTATTTTCGGAAACAGCATCATATGTTCCGATTGAGTTTATTGATAAAAGACCGATTGCCCCTTACGAAATAATACAAGGGTTTAACTTTTCAAGGCTAGAGCAATGGCAAAAAAACCAATTAAAACTTGTTAAAAAAAATGGTAAGTGGATTACAAAAGGAATCGATGTTAAGACTACTCAGGAAGATATTTTAGAGTGGCTCAGCGTTTCTTGGGATGGGTTGCAAGCGCTTTCACTTGAAAGTTTTAAGATGGACTCAAGACTAGGGTATAAAAGTTTTGATGTAATAGTTGATAATAATAAAAAAGTAACATTTTACAAAATTCAAGAATCCCCCCAACTTCATCTTTATCGGAAGGATGAAGGACTGTTATATCGCTTTCCAGGAGATTTAGGATTTACAATGTTAAATCCCCATGTTGAGGTAGTAGAAAAAGAATAATGCCTGAGTTACCGGAGGTTGAAGTAACAAGACTTGGTCTAGCCCCTCTTATAAATGGAACAGTTTACGACGTAAAAGTGAGAAATTTTTCACTCAGATGGCCTGTAAATCCAAATCTTAAAAAAATTCTTAATTCACAAAAATTAATTTCACTTAGTAGAAGAGGTAAATATCTTCTTGCTGGTTTTTCAAATGGGTATTTAATTATCCACCTTGGGATGTCTGGAAGGATATCTATTGTTTCTGAAAAAAATTGTCCTTTAAAGCATGATCATATCGATATATGTTTCGAAGTAGACGGAAATAAGAAAATATTAAGATATAACGACACAAGAAGATTTGGAGCAATGATTTGGACTGATGACAACCCATTTAATCATAAGCTCATATCAACCCTAGGCCCTGAGCCTTTATCAGATGAATTTAATACGGACTATTTATTTAATATAGTTAAAAGAAAAAAACAGCCGATCAAAAGCACAATAATGGATAGTCACACTGTAGTTGGTGTTGGTAATATTTATGCTAGTGAATCACTTTTTCTTGCTTGTATTAGACCTCAACGTCGATCTGAAAAAATTAAAAAAAAAGAGATTGGAGTATTAGTCGATTCTATTAAAATTGTTATACAAAAAGCAATTGAAAGAGGTGGAAGTACACTCAATGACTTTTATAGTGTAAATGGACAAAGCGGATACTTTCAAAATGAGCATAAGGTTTATGCAAGAGAAAATGAATGCTGCGCTAACTGCGACGGTAAAATATATTTGCTAAAAATTGCACAGAGGTCAAGTTTCTATTGTAAAAAGTGCCAGATATAAATTCGATTTTTTTATTATATTAATGAAAAGGCTATAAGCGTTATAGCTATAAATATCAGAACTATTACAATTAAAATTCTGTCCTGTTTGAGCTTCATTTCTATTACTGACTTTCGCATATCATTTTTAAGAATAGTATAAGAATTTTTATTGTGATTATTTAAGTAAGAATGTAAAAGTATTGGCAACTGAGGTGCAACATCCATCCAATTAGGGAATTCCTTTTTTATTTTATTTATTAAGCTTTTGGGGCCTAATTGTTCTTTTAACCAATCTTCCAAAAAAGGTCTTGCTGTAACCCATAAATCTAAATTTGGATCTAGTTCACGCCCTAAACCCTCTACGTTAAGAAGTGTTTTTTGTAACATGGTTAATTGTGGTTGTATTTCCATATTAAATTTTTTAGAAGTTTGAAATAATCTAATAAGTAACTTACCAAAAGAAATATCTTTAAGGGGCTTATTAAAAATTGGTTCACATACTGACCGAATAGCATTTTCAAATTCATCAATTGAAGTTTCTGCAGGAACCCATCCCGATTCAATATGGACTCTTGCAACTTCCCGATAATCTCTTTTGAAAAATGCTGCAAAATTTTTGGCTAAATAAAGTTTATCCTGTTCATTAAGCGTACCCATTATTCCAAAATCCATTGCAATATACTTTCCACTTTTTGCTACTTGAATATTTCCAGGATGCATATCTGCATGGAAGAAGCCATCTCGAAAGACTTGTGTAAAAAATATTTCAACGCCATTCTTAGCTAATTTGGGTAAATTAATTTTATTCTTTTTGATGACATCAATATTACTTACGGGAATCCCATCCATTCTTTCCATTACCATTACTTTTTCATGGCAGTAATCCCAAAAAATATTTGGGACAATTAATAATTTTTTATCTTTAAAGTTTTCTCCGAGATGACTACAATGACCCGCTTCAAGCAGAAGATTCAGTTCTGATTGAGTATGCCTCTCAAATTCAGAGACGACTTCATCAGGCTTTAGCCTCTTACCGTCTGACCAAATTTTATGTAAAATTTTTGCAATTAAATGAAGTAATTTAATATCTTTTTTAACTTCATTTTCTATGTTTGGCCGAAGAATTTTTACAGCCACCTTCTCTCCATTGTGGAGTTTGGCAAAGTGTACTTGCGCTACTGAAGCACTTGCTATCGGTTTCTCATTAAATTCTTTGAATACCGTTGAAATTTTTTTTGAATAAGAGTTTTCAATTGTTTGCTTAACTTTTTTAAATTCAAAGGGAGGAACTTTATCCTGAAGCTTTGAGAGCTCAATCGCAATATCACTTGGGAGTAAATCTTTCCTAGTAGAAAGCATTTGTCCAAATTTTATAAATATTGGGCCTAAGCTTTCTAGAGCAAGCCTAAGTCGAATTGCTCGATTATTTTTTTTGGGTTTGAAAAAATTAAGGGGGAAGGTCATTATATTCAGAAAAGAGTTTTTACGTAATTTAAAAAACTCATCAAGTCGAAATTTTAGTACGATGAAAATAATAAAAATTATTCTAAAAATAATCATTTTGAAATCTTGAGCGCGATATTATTAATTTTAGCTTCAATGCGCTCTACATCCTCATTAATATTATCTATTTCAGCTAAAAACTGTTGTACTCTAGTTTTTTTTGCAATTAAAGGTTTTTCTTCTTCCCAATACTCTTTAAAAGCCTCAGCAATACTTATCGTAACTTTTTTACTTTCATTTAACAATTTTCCTCCCAAAATACCTAATCTGTTTGCAGCTACATCACCAATGATTTTGCTTAAGTCCTCTTCTACATCCCATTTTGTTTTTTTTAATATTTCAGATACTTCCTTTGCTAAATCAATATCACCTTTGATGGTTATGCCTTTATTTTCTTTATGAATAATTTGATTAATAAAGCTATTGATAGGCATAGAAATTGATGCATCAGGATCTTTTACTTGACTAATATGTTCTAATAATCCTTTTTTATTTACTTTAAAAAATATAGATAGCTCTGAGATTTTGATGAGTATGGTTTTGTTGTGAAACTTTTTTAACCTTGAGCTCATCCAGTCGTTTTGTGATAAAACATGATTTAAAACAAGTTTTCTTAATTTTTCCACTAAAATTTGTATCCCTGATGAATAGCAACAATACCACCTGATAAATTTAGGAAGCTTACATTATCAAACCCTTGATTTTGCATTATTGCTAGTAATGCTTTTTGATCGGGATGCATTCTTATTGATTCAACAAGATACTGGTAGCTCTTTTCATCTTTTGCAAATATTTTACCAATCTTAGGAAGTATATTAAATGAAAAGCCATCGTAAATTTTGGAAAGTGGCGACCAAATTTTTGAAAATTCTAAAATAACTAATTTTCCACCAGGAGATAATACTCTGTACATTTCTGATAAAGCCTTTTCTTTATTTGTAATATTTCTTAATCCAAAGGCTATTGTTATGCAATCAAAATAATTTGATGGAAAGGGAATTTTTTCAGCATCACAAGCTATGCTTGGGATGATTTTCCCATGATCAATTAATTTTATTTTTCATTGTTCCAACATTTTGATATTTATATCGGTATGAAAAATTTTAAAGCCTTTATTTCGATTTGATAACTCAATACAAATATCACCTGTCCCACTTGCTAGATCGAGGATTTTTGAGTTATTTTTTATTGTTAAAATTTGTGTAAAGTATTTTTTCCATATCTTATGCAAGCCTGCAGACATCAAAGAATTCATTAGGTCATATCTAGTAGCAACTGACTCAAAGACACTTTTTACTTTTTTTGCTTTTAAGTTTTTATTTACTGACTCAAATCCGAAATGTGTTTGCTCATTCTCCATCTGTAACCTTTCTTTTAAAACCTTTTTCATCTAGCTTCATAATATACTCCATCCAAAGTTGGTCATAATTTTTTGCTAAATTATAAAGGTATGTCCAACTAAATAACCCAGTATCATGGCCGTCAGAAAAATGTAATTTTATTGCATATTGCCCTACGGGGGAAATTTTAACGATATTGACGTTCTCTTTGCCAATTTGAAGAACTGCTTGTGAAGGATGATGTCCTTGAACTTCTGCGGAGGGAGAGTAAACCCTTAAAAATTCGCATGATAGCTTACATTCAGTGCAATCATTAAAAACAATATGAAGTAACTTTGACTTTTGTTGCAGGTTTATTTCAATAGGTATTGGTGAAGAAGCCATAGTTAACCTTTAAATTGGCTAATATTATCAGAAAGAGTTAATCTAATCTTTCTTTACTTATAGCTTCATTTAATTTACCCATAGCAATTTTTTCAATTTGCCTAATACGTTCTGCTGAGACATTAAATTTTTTTGCAAGATGATTTAGCGTTTCTGCTTTATCTTCACCTAACCATCTGGCTTTGATAATTGATTCGCTTCTTTCATCTAAGGTTGCCATAGCATTCTTAAGTAATTCTAAATTATTTGATTCAGTCTGGCTTTCATGAAGTGCATCATGTGGATTTAATGACTTATCTTCAAGGTAAGAAATAGGTCTAAATGAATCCTCATCAGAATCATCATCTGAATAGTCAATTGTTAATTCTTGGCCATTCATTCTATATTCCATTTCTTTTACATCAGACTCTTTTACATTCAAATCATTAGCAATTGATTGAATTTCATCAATACTTAATGGCTTTAAAGTTTTTTTCATACTTCTTAAGTTAAAGAAAAGCTTTCTTTGAGCTTTTGTTGTTGCATTTTTAACCAAACGCCAGTTTTTAACAACGTATTCTTGTATCTCTGCTTTTATCCAGAAAATTGCATAAGATACCAAACGAACCCCTTTATCTACATCAAATTTCTTGACAGCCTTCATTAAGCCTATGTTACCCTCTTGAACTAGATCAGATACTGGAAGGCCATATCCACTGTAGGACCTAGCAATTTTGATAACTAATTTTAAATGGGATAAAATTAGTTTTTTTGCTGCTTCAAGATCATTGTTAAGTTTTAATTTTTTACCAAGCTCAAACTCTTCCTCAGCAGTAAGTGAAGGAAAAGCTCTAATTTCTCTTTGATATAAATCAAAACTATCAGTTACGTTATATTTTGATAATGAAAATGTATTTGTCATAATTGTATTTTAGCACTCTTTATACATGAGTGCTAGTTTTCTATATAAAGTTCAATTAAAACAATATTTTATTTATAAATTTTTAGCCTTTGAATCGAATTTCTTGCTGAGATGTATGATGAAATTAAGCCAATAAGCATCGCTAAAACTATAATGTATATATAATATCTTTTTGGCAAATCATTAAAAATAATATCTGTTCCAAATATTGAAACTAACTTAATTAATGCAACATTTAAACTAAAGACAGATAGTTTTAATATAGAAATGGTAATAATTCCTCCACCTAGCCCATATAATATTCCTGTATACATAAAAGGCCTTTGAATAAAAGCATTTGTTGCACCAATTAATTTACTGACTTCAATTTCGTCTTTGTAGGTAAGCGTTTGGAGCCGAATAGTATTTCCAATTACAACGAGGAGGACAATAATTAGAAGCGCTGCTATAAAAAACACACTTAATTTACCGAGTGACAGGCCAATTCTAAGTTTTTTAATCCAATTTCCGTCTACTGTAACGCTTTCAATCCCGTCAACTCCATCAAGATTATCTATGAGCTTTTGTATTTTTATTTCATCAAGTGTGTTTAATGATATAAAAAAGGCATCAGGAAGAGGGTTAGCAGAAACGCTTGAACTTACAGCTACATCTAGCTTAGTTTGAAGTTTTTCCCAGGCAATCAGTTTAGGTTCAAAATGAATTTTTTTTACTAAACTATTTTTTTTAAGACTTAATTCAATAAAGTCTATTTGATTTTTTGATACGGTCTTATCAAGAAAAATACTAATTTCAGCTTCATGTTCTATATTTTGTGAAATTTGACCCGCATTTTCAATAAGCAACAAGCCTGCACTAGGCAAGCAAAGGGTAATACCGATGACAATAGTCATCATAAAGGATGCACCAATATTATTAATGAATCTTGAAAATCCATTTAGAAATGCTTGATAATGATTATGAAGGAAGTTGAACATGGCCTATTAAATTTTGAATTGATCCTCCATTAAGTTGGAATCTTTTAAAATTAATCTTGGTTGATGGTATTTCATGTGTTGAGATAATTACAGTTACACCTACCTGTTGAAAGCTATAAAAAATATTCATTATTTCCTCTGCATATTCTTTGTCTAGGTTTGCAGTTGGTTCGTCTGCAATAAGAATTGAAGGTCTTGATACAATTGCTCTGGCAATAGCCAATCTTTGCTGCTCTCCTCCAGAAAGTGTAACGGGCATCATTCTTTCTTTTTTAAGTAAACTTACTTTATCAAGTGCAGCTCTCACCCTTCTGTTTATATCAGTTTTTGACATATTATTAATTTCTAATGGTAGGGCAACATTTCCAAAACAATTTCTATCATAAAGTAGCTTATGATCTTGAAATATCATTCCAAATCGCCTTCTCAATAGAGGAACTTCTTTATTTTTTATTTGAGAGAGGTTTTGATTTTCAAAAATGATAGAGCCTGAACTTGGTTTTTCTAGTGCAGATATGAGTTTTAGAAGCGTTGTTTTTCCTGCACCTGATGGACCGGTTACAAAAACCAACTCTCCTGATAATATTTCTAAATTTATATTTTGTAATATTTCAGGACTACCTAGGTAATTCTTCGATACTTTTTCAAAGGTTATCATTCAATCATTCCTTCAACATAGTCTTCTGCATTAAAAACCTTTAAATCATCAATTTTTTCTCCTACACCAACAAATCTTAATGGTGTTGGCTGATCTTTCGCTATAGCGGCAACAATTCCACCCTTCGCTGTTCCATCTAATTTAGTTATGATTAAACCAGTAACATTCAAGGCCTCATTAAATATTTTGAGCTGATTAATCGCATTTTGTCCAGTATTTGCATCAATGACTAACATTACTTCTTGAGGCGCATCAGAATGACACTTTGTTATGACTCTTTTTATTTTTGTTATCTCATCAATAAGATTTTTCTGAGTAGGCAACCTCCCAGCAGTATCTGCTAAAACAATATCAATATTTTTTGATTTCGCTGAATTTACAGCATCAAATATAACTGCACTTGGATCTCCATTTTGTTGTGCAATTACCTGAGTGTTATTTCTCTCCCCCCATACAGATAACTGCTCAACTGCAGCCGCCCTAAAAGTATCTCCGGCGGCAATTAAAACCTTTTTGTTTTGCAATTGAAATATTTTTGTTAATTTACCAATAGTTGTTGTCTTTCCTGCACCATTCACACCAACAATCATCATAACAAATGGGCTTGAGTTATCTATATTTAAAGGGCGCTCTATTTTCTTGAGTAGCTCAATAAGACGATTCTTTAGAATTTTTTTTAATTCTAGTGGGTCAGTAATTTTATCTTTTTTTACTTTTTCTTTTGTTTCTTCAATAAGCATTGTGGTGGCAGATATACCAACATCTGCAGTTAAAAGAATCATTTCTAACTCATCATAAAAAGAATCATCAATTTTTTTGTTGGAAAATAAATCAGTGAACTGAGCATTTAGTGTTTCTCTTGTCTTAGTGAGACCTTCTTTTAACTTTTCACCTAACCCAAAAAAACCTGGTTTCTGAGGTGCGGGTTTCTTTACTTTGGCCTGAACCTTTT
>ENA-UZXA01002354-UZXA01002354.1-metagenome-genome-assembly--contig:-Day-1-1m-contig-2354_pt1 | contig 13605 bp, 7 predicted proteins | sample MGYA00260336_ERZ794896 | MGnify/ENA metagenome assembly ERZ794896
GGAGTCGCCGCACTTCCTCCATTACCTATGAAATGGATACTCCCGCCTTCTTTTTTGGTCAACTCTACTAACTCCCAAAATTGCTTCAATGAATCCATAGAAATATCATCAAGAGCCTGCTTTAAATCACTAATATATGAGTCAGCAAAGTCAGAAAAGTCGAATCCCATGGTGAAACCCCGAGTGTACGGATGAGGGCATCCTATTTACGAGTTGAGCGTAGTAGGAGTATCAATGGAGGAGCCTATCGGACTTATCGTCTCTAGTTTTGGAGAGGTAATAGGAGTGAATAAAATGGCTTTGGAATTATTAATAATAATTATTGGTGCACTCTTTTTAGGTCTCAGTTTTTATCGACCTGAGGATAAAAAATCTAATTATTTCGCTGCTTCAGGATGGATTTTTGTCGGAATCTACTTTTACTTACAATCTGATCATTACGTTGAAATTTCCGACCCTGTTTTGATCCTGATGACAGCCAGTGCTCTTCCAGGAGGAATCGCACTAGCCATATGGGAAATTAAAACTGAAAATACGCCAGATGCTTTACAGTGGTTGAGAGGTTGTTTCACTTGGGCGATAATACCCTATTTTGTTATATTCAGCATTCCGTATCTGAATATGGCATTAATTCAATTGACGGCAGAAAGTACTGAATTAATGCTGGAGTTCTCAGGATTAGGGAATTATCACATTGGAGAAATGATGGTGGCCTTGGATGATGGAACAGACATACCCGTATCAGAATGGGAGGGGAATAAGTGGATACTTACAGAGTCACTAGCAGAAGAAGGATTTTATGTTCAATTCTTTGATTCTGATAATAAAGTAATTGTTCAATTCATAATGGCTTGTTCGGGTTTACAATCAATGATTATCTTTGTAGGAGCAATAGGGGCTCTAAGTTCTGTATCTTGGAAAAGAAGAGCAAGAGGGCTTTTGATTGCATTACCTACAATCTATGTCCTAAACATGTTTAGAAACGCAGGAATAGTGTGGTTAACTGAGACTTATCCAGAATGGTCACTGATGGGGATAGAGATGTTTGACTTCACACATAGCTACGCCGCAAAGGCAATTTCACTATTTGCAATGTTCTTAATGGCTATAGCACTATTCGATTTATTGCCAGAATTGCACAAACATATCATGAAAATTTTGGATCCGATGTTTGATGTAGTTGACAAAATGAGAGGGGTCGAGAAATCATCTTGAACGCAGTTGTTCATATAATTTACCAGTTAATGGCATATCATGCTCCCAAGCAAATTCTTTCATAACCCTGAGTGCTTCTTTTTCTAATTCGGAGTCTCCTACGAAATCCGTAACTTCAATAACACCATCCTTGGTATTAGCTTTGAATGCCGCAATAGGTTCTTCTTTATGGAATACCATATATGCTGAACCAAAACCAAACCTTTCTCTCAGAAGACTACCAAAATAATGTATTAATGGATCTGATGGAGGTACTACAAGGTCTCTAGTTTTCCTAATTCCTTTAAGTCCTTCAAGGATATCTTGTCTACCCCAACAAATATCTTGTAAGTCATCAACAAGGAACCCTTTGATTAGAGTTCCATCTTCTTCGAAAGCATGCATAACATCACTGATTTCTTCTGCCGAGAATGCGGAACCAGCTAATCTTTCAACCTGTTTCAATGAGATAACAGGGTATTCGCTTACTAATCCTCTAATATATTCCGACTTAACATCCCATAAATCTGAATCACTATTAGGACTAATTGTCTTAAAACCGCCTCTATAATCTTGAATAAGATGTCCACTTCGAACGAGTGGTGATATTAATTTTCTAAATTCTGCTCTTTTCATAGCATGTCTTTCCATAAAAATAACCGGATCATGGTGTTCTCTGAAAAACTGAAGAATATCTTCATCTTCGTCATTAGATTGTAAATTGCGTATAGTCAATAACTTTTCAAAATGTGATTTCCTACCCCATACTAAGTGCCCACGCAAATTTGTACCCTGAGCTAACTGATGTGCAGCAGCCATCGCTTTCAGATTAACTCGGAACATCTCGCAGCGGCCACGTAATGCAAAATCATCCCTTAACTCATCCATCTTATCTAATGCCAAGGTTTCATTTTCATGTCTTGAATTCTGATGCATTTGATGATGATAGAATAGCATCCTATTGACTTCCTGCCTAGAACGTGGCTCTACTACTCCACCTCGAATATACCTTTCACCATCACCCATTGAAGTAAAGCCTAGTTCGGCTAAAATCTTCTGTATATTCTCGTCACAATCATGGACAGGTATAGAATTGAAGGCATGTAAAACAGACACATCTACTAAGCGATCCCTATAATTATTTAGGAGTTCATCAAATGTATCTTTGAACTCATCTAAGTAAGAATGTGGTATATTTATATCTTTGATTTCTAAATAATCATTAACTACAAACATTAAGATTCTACCGATAGGATCGACTCCTTTGAAAACAGGGTGATACCAACCCTGTTTCAAAATTAAACGAACTTCTTGTATGAATCTGCTACAAAATGGGTCAGATTGAGAAAGTATTCTCATTTCTCTATCTTCTACAAGAGGTTGCATCAATAATTCGGCATCTTCTTGAGATGCGTAATAATCTGTTGGATCTGGCTGAAGTGCAACAATTCGCCTGATTTTCTTTGATTCATCTAATTCACGGAGAACTTCAGCCAATTCTTCAACTGGTCTACTAACGAAAAATCGTAAAGTGTGAAGTCTTACTGGACCAATGGCTTCAATCAACTGTTTAACTGCACTCGCGAAGTCTAATGGTTCTACGACTTCATGTATCCTATGGAATACTGCAAGAGAACGTTTCCTATTAGGCAATACTACATATTGTTTAGCAACAATCAATTGACGTTCAAGATTATTTAGAGCACTCTTTAGACTTCTTTGAATATGGGCATTTTCTTTACCCTTGGGATATCCATCAAATAGTTCGGTTCTGGATAACCCTCCTGGAGGGATTTTATCTAATAACTCCTGTTCAAGATAGCCGATCCAAGGCTCACTACGAAGACCCAAAAACATTGGGATTTGATCTTTCATTGTATAACCTACACGATTATGCAATAATCGCCCATTGAATACTGAAGAGTCATGTTTGATATCTTTCCAGTCCCTAAACCTATAATTTTTCACTCTATGGAGCAACTCATCCCTGCGTTGTACTAAGGTTAAATTTCTAATAGCATCAGAAGGTTCATCATACTCTTTGAATGACTTAGCAAGAAGATGATTTTGAAGAGTTCGATAATCTACTACTTCGACACTTCCTCCAGTAATTCGATACTCATCTACTCGAAGAATATATTCGCCTTCATCGGTTTGAGTAAAGAAACCTATAGAAACTAAATTTTTCATTTCTAGTTCTTGTAGAACTGCTTCAACCTGAGCCTTAGGGAAAGGTAGGCGTCCGCACAGAGTATCAGATACCTGCGGACCTTCTGAACCAAGCATATCAAGTAACTTCATTCTTAAACAATCTTGAGGGTCAGAAAGATTTTTTCTCTTCCATTCTTTAGCCTCAAATCCGTCATAATTACTACCCACTTCAAAGGTCAAACCTCCTGTATAAAGCTCTCTGATATCTTCAAGATTGGAACCACCTGCTACTGCAAGGCACCCAAGAGTGCCGTGAACATCAGCCATTCTCATCGAGAACCATTTATTGTCAATCTGTTCATGACCAGTTCCTCTAACTCTAGCAATCAATCCACGTTCAGCTAATTCTCGGACCCATGATGTGAGTACTTCAATGTCAATATCTTTCAATTTATGTTCATACAAGGGATTAGACAATTCTTTGTTCAGACCACCACCCATATCCATTAATCGCAGAAGACCATTTGCATTCATAGGTTCAGAGATCTTTGAACGATAATAATCTGCCATTTTTGATTTGTCGAGATCAGTCGCCAATGAACGAGCACCTAATAGACGNNAATTTCAGGATCGACGTCTTTGATTAAGTACGCCCTAGTCCTTAATGACAATAAATCTTCGAATGAAGACATGAACAAGGTCATTCCTAAAGGAGATGGCATTTTGACCCTTCTGTGAACAATACGTACATTTTCACTATCCATCCTATTGATGAATATTTCAAGTTGAGCCATATCAAGATCTGAATGAAGAATCTCATTCATTGTTTCACGTATCAAAACAGAATCTTCCATCTGTCTATGTTTTTGCATTATTTGTTCTGCTCTCTGCTGGAATTGTTTCGGACTAACCTCTTCGGCCCCTATCCTTCGAGGATTTAGCATACTTCGACTAGAAATCTCACGGAATCTTTTAGCGAATAACTGAGATTCCATCATATGTTTTTGGAGAACATCTTTACTGTTTCCTTGTTTGAAAATTTCTGGGATTAATGCAATTTCAACCTCATGACTTAATTTAATCATAAATCCATTTTCATCAAATGAAAGCTCATGAACAATAATATTGTCATTGGTTGCAATACCTGCAAAAAGATGACCTAATGCTAGATTAAATGCTCGGCCGCGGCAAGTTGTGACGATATATGTAGGAAGGGGGGCCTCAACTTGTTCTACTAAAATCAAATCGTTGCTAGGAACTTGGAAAGTTGTAGCCACATGTTCTTGGAAAAATCCAGAAACTGCATGTGCGACTGGCCTGTTAAGACCTAAAACGCCTGTAAATATTGTCATTGGATCTTTTTCTAAACGTGTATAAGTTGCAACTTCCTCCAATAATTCCAATACCTCTTGACTCAATTCATGAGTTCGACTATTTGCTTCACCAGTCCATGAAGGTATTGTTGGTCTGAAACCAGTTGCAGGAGTAACGTTAACTCTAGTACCACGAATACTACTTACTCGATATGTTGAACCTCCAAGTAGGAATACATCACCATTTCTTAAACTAGATACGAAACTCGAAGAAAGTTGACCGACCATGGTCCCATCTGATGTGAAAACTAAATAGTTATTATTTGGAGCAATAGTTCCGATATTCGTATAGTATATCATCTGAGCGAAACCACGCTTACCGAATTTATTATCTTCCCATTCAATCCAAATTCTTCTTTCATCTTCCAATAAATCAAGAACTTCAATGTAATCGTCATAAGGTAAATTTCTGTAAGGCCATGATGCAGTTGCTAAAACATAGGCTTCATCGATGTCCCATTCTTTAATTATTGATAAACCAATTAAGAATTGGGCAAGTACATCGAGACAATTCTCAGGAAATTTCAGGATATCCATTGAACCTCTTAGTATTCCAGTTTGGAGAGCAACAATTTCTAGTAGATCATGAGGGGATATAGGTAAGAATCGGGCACGTGGAATTCCTCCAACTTGATGCCCCGCACGACCTATTCTTTGTAGTGCGGTAGCTATACTACCGGGTGAACCAACTTGTATGACTAAGTCAACAGAACCTATGTCAATACCCATTTCAAGGCTGCTGGATGAAACTACACACCTCAGATAACCATTTTTCAAACGTTGCTCTACATCAAGTCGTATCGCTTTATCCATTGAACCATGGTGACCTTCTACACCCAACAGTCCTGCGATTTTTAGTTTCTGCACCACAGTCTCAGTCATATTTCTTGTATTTACGAAAACTAAAGTAGTTGTGTGAGCTTCTACTAATTCTTTGATGCGATTAACATTATGATCTAAGATTTCTTTGATTGGTGTAGAAGCAAATCTAGGCGTTGGTAAAATAATATCAAGATCAAGTTCACGCGAACCTGAAATTTTTGCTATGGTGACTTTCTGTGGATTAACATCACTATCACGGCTATCTGATGCAACCAAATATTCCGCAACAGCATCCAAAGGCTCCATAGTAGCACTAATTCCAATTCTTTGAACATTAGAATCAATGACGGAATCCATTAGTGCTAGACTTAACGATAAATGAGTACCTCTCTTAGTTGGTACTAAAGAGTGCATTTCATCAATAATCATCCATTTCATATCATTAAGAAGTGGTCTGAATCTTTTACTAGCGAGAGCGAGACCAAGTGACTCAGGTGTCGTAATCAAAATATGAGGAGGTTTTTTCAGCATTCTTTCTCTTTCTTTCTGAGGAGTATCTCCCGTCCTCAATCCAACTGTAATATCTTTAGCACGTGAAGGTAAATAACTCTCTTTAATTTCTGTTAATGGACCTATTAGATTCTTCTGTATATCATTAGCAAGAGCCTTAATTGGAGATATGTACATGCATTGAACAGAATTATCTAAGCTTCCATCTAAGGATCTACTAACTAAATCATTAATCACTGTAAGAAAGGCAGTTAGTGTCTTACCGGAACCAGTTGGAGAACATAATAAAAGATGGTCTCCATCCATTATTCTAGGTATTGCTACTTTCTGAGGATGCGTGAAATCGGGGAACTTATCTTTGAACCAATCTCTGACAGGAGGGCACAATTTTTCTAGGAGTTCCTCAGTCTCCTTTACCTCTGTCACATATTCAATTTCTGGCATTTTATTTACACCGCGAACAGAAGCGTATCGATTGAGTACTTATACTGTTGGATTTTAAAAGTATTCAAAATAACCTCTAATTATGAATGTTGTGACAATTAATATCGTCTAAAAATCCGTTTTTCAAGCAATCATCTAAGGATGGCTTGAAAGGTAAACGCCGTGTCAAAGGTTCATAATATGACAGATGAGAAGCGTGTAGAGAGGCTTTCAGCAATGCTGAAACGTAGAGGGATTGTGCTTCCTGCTTTCGAAATATATGGAGGAGTTTCCGGATTAATAGATTATGGCCCAGTAGGAGCCTCAATCAGAAGAAAAGTCATCCAGAATTGGATAGAACATTGGACTATGAATGGAGATATAGTCGAAATAGATTCACCAACTATAACTCCTGAACCCGTACTGATTGCAAGCGGACATGTAGGAGAATTCAACGACCTGATGACTCAATGCAGTAAGTGTTCTAGTGCATATAGAGCAGATCAATTGGCAGAAAATCATCATCCAAATCCAGATATTCTCGATTCCGATGAAATAGATGATATCCTTGTTTCTAATAATATCGAGTGCCCTAATTGTGGGGAAAAAGAATGGACTCCTTCTAGACCAATGAATTTGATGTTTGGAACTAAAATAGGTGCCATGAAGGCTAGTAGACAGGCATATATGAGACCAGAAACCGCTCAAGGAATGTTTATGTTATTTCCATCATTATATCGTCATTTCAGGCAAAAACTACCTTTTGGTGCTATTCAAACTGGTAAAGGTTACCGTAATGAAATAAGCCCTAGACAAGGAATGATTAGATTGAGAGAATTTAATATGGCAGAATTGGAGTATTTCATAGATCCTGAGAGTCCACCGCTAGTAGATATCTCGATGAAAAAAGAAATCATTTCTTTAATTCCAGATCCTAAAGGACATGAGAGAGAGGTTATCAAACTTTCATTTCATGATGCTATAAATCAAGGATTGATAAAAGATAGAACAGTAGGATATTTTCTATCGAGAACTTGGGATTTCTTGATTAAAGTAGGAATAGATCCTTCTAAAATAAGATTCAGACAACATGAAGGTACTGAAATGGCACATTATGCAGAGGATTGCTGGGACTGTGAAATATTAGGAGAACATGGTTGGATTGAATGCGTAGGTATTGCTAATAGAACCTGCCATGATTTACTTTCACATGAAAAATACTCAAATTCTAATTCTTTGAGGGCCTGGAGAGAATTTAATGAACCAAAAATTGAATCAAAGGAAGTTCTTGCACCAAATACCTCAATATTAGGGCCGATTTTTAGAGGAAAAGCAGGAATAGTCTTAGAGGCATTAGAACAATTAAAGGAATTACCAAATACACTCCCTTTCCAACTGTTAGTAAATGACGGGACTAAAGTAGAGATTACTGCAGAGATGGTAGAAAGAAAAGTTGTGAGCAGAAATATAGCTGGCGAGTGGTTTACACCACATGTTATCGAACCTGCTTTTGGGATTGACAGAATAATCTGGCATATCTTAGATCATGCCTATGAGGAAACAGAGAAAGAAGGAGAAAAATACAATCTTCTGAAATTATCCGAATCAGTAGCACCAGCGGATCTAATCGTTTTACCATTATTTGAAAAAGATGGAATGGGAGATGCTGCTAGAAAATTAAACTCAACACTCAATTCCATGAAAGGAATTACATCGCTAATAGATTCCAGTAAATCAATAGGAAGAAGATATGCTAGAGCAGATGAAATAGGTATTCCTTGGGCAGTTACTATCGACCATACTACACTAGAAGATGAGACAGTAACTGTTAGACGAAGAGATGATCAAAAACAAATCAGAATTAGGGTTAGAGAGTTGTTGAGCCTTATTAGTTCGGGCAATGTTTCATCTTTATTTTAACGAATCTTCAATAAGTGCCAACTTAGGCAACTGCTGTGGGCGAACACTTGGTCGAAGATTGGACCGAGCGATATAGACCCTCTTCTATAGGGAAAATGGAAGGGAATGAGGCTCAACTTAGAAGAATTAAGACGTGGCTTGAAAAATGGGATTCTCCAAATCCACCAGAAAAAAAAGGGATTTTACTTTCAGGACCACCAGGTGTAGGAAAGACAACATTAGCTAAAGCCATAGGGAATGAAAAAGGTTGGACTGTCATAGAATTAAATGCGTCAGAAGAAAGAAATGCAGCCGCTATAAGGAAGGCTGCTACGAGAGGGTCACAACATATTTCATTGGATCAATTTTCTGAAAATTCGACAAGTAATGGAAGGACTTTGATATTGCTTGATGAAGTAGACCACCTTAGCGGAAGTTTTGCTAAATTAAAAGATGACACTATAGAGAGAAAAATATCTGGAGATGAAGTTGGACTAAAGGGGGATTCAGGTGGTAAAGCAGAACTCATGAACCTTCTATCAAAAACTAAGCAACCGATAATCATGACCTGTAATGATCCTATGAGGCTCTGGGGCAGTGGCAGGAACTGGAAAACAAATCAAAATAGATTATTGAGACTTGCAGATCAAATTATGTTCAAGAGAGTAGAAAAAATGCATATGAGAAAGATATCACGCAGGGTATTGGACTCAGAGGGATATTCAATTGACCCAGGTGCATTAGAAGAATTAATTGAAGGAAATCCAGGGGATTTAAGGGCACTAATCAGAGATTTACAGGCAGTTTCTGTAATATCAGGAGAGCACATAGATATTGCAGCAGTACAAGATCTTGCATCAGTAGCAATAAGAGACTCGCAGATTGACGTATTTAAGGCACTTAAGCAAGTATACAAGAGCCGTTCTGGAAAAGAGGCTGGTAAAATATTGCTCAATTCCGATAAAGATCCAGACCAAATGATTTCATGGTTTACATGGAATAATCAAAGTATGTTCGATAACAGAACCTTGGAAGAATTGAGTTCAGCAATGGTTAGCGCCGACAGAGCACTGGCTACAAAATATAAGAATAGAGCTTACAGGTCTTGGTATTGGGGATCAGTACTTTCTGCGCAGGCTGCTGTTGCGATGAAACCTATAGATTCAGCCAGAGAACCTTTCATCACATACCCTAACTTTTTGAGAAGAGGGAGAACGAATACGACTAGTTCAGTAATAGATAATCTTAGTAAACAACTAGACACAAGTAAAGCATCAGTAAGAGAAGAGTTGTGGCCCAATCTATTAGCAGTTCACGACCAAGACATTGGTGGAGATCCGATGGATTTTTCATTATCTATGAAATTGGGATTGTCGGCAGAAGATCACCTTTCCCTATATGGAATTGCTAAGTCAAAACCTATGGGAATTAAGATTCTTAAAGCATTCAATGAACTGAATGAAGAGGAAGAGGAATATGATCCAATACCAGAGATTGATGAAGTCCCTGAAAAAGAACAAGTCAAAGAAGACACAGGGAAACAATTCAGATTAGATTCATTCTAATTAATTCTAATCAGTCCAAGTCCTAGGATGTAGTAGAACTAAGACAGTAAGTAATTCGAGACGACCAAACCACATCAATATAGATGTCCAAAATATTGTTAATTCATTCATACTAGACCATGTTGCAGTGGGACCGAATTGACCTAATGCAGGACCAGTATTACCCAGTGATGAAACAACTACTGAGAGAACATCATCCAAACTCCAACTTGGTTCCATAAATGAAATAAATAACATTGAGGACATGGCAAGAACTAACCAAGAACTAATCATCCCTAAAACAATGAAAACTTGATCTTCATTAAGAACTTCATCATTAACTCTCATTGCTATCACTTTTTTAGGCTGGATTATACGTAGAACTTCTCTCTTGGCCAATTCGAAAGCAATACGAATCCTGAGAACTTTCAAACCGCCTCCAGTAGAACCCGCAGAAGCACCAACTATCATCAATAATAAGAGAACAAATTGACTGAAAACTGGCCATTTAGAGAAATCTGCTGAAGAAAATCCTGTACTTGAAATTGATATGGCTTGGAAAGCTGAATGCCTCATCGTCTCTAAGAAACTATCATCACCATTTCCTGAACGTAAAAGATTGAAACCCATTGCCAACCATGCAATAAATATAATCAACAGATAAGTCCTAAGTTCTTCATCTTTCAATGCATCTTTAGAACGACCTGAAATTATCAAATAATAAAGACTGTAATTAATACATGCCAGTAGCATGAAAACCATAATTATAGATTCTATTAAAGCGGAATCAAATGACATTATGCCTCCATCTGAGTTGCCGAATCCTCCGGATGAAAGAGTAGTTAAAGAATAATTAATTGAATTGAATATTGACATATCTCCTAAGAAGTATAGTAAGCCTATTTCAAACACAGTCAGGAATGTGTAGATAAGCCATAATATTCTTGCAGTAGACTGTAAATCTGGCCCTAAACGAGAAAGAGACGGCCCCGTTAATTCGGCTCTTGCTAAATTCATACCACCTCCAAGAACACTAGAAAATATCAATAAACCAAGCATTATGACCCCTATACCTCCAAGCCACTGTGTTAAAGAACGCCAAAGTAAAATACTCTTTGGCTGCTCTGCGATACAATCAATATCTTGTCCCGCATTGATGCAAATAGGACTTAGGGTTGAGTCAATTAATGTAGCGCCGGTAGTTGTAAAACCAGACATTGATTCAAACCAAGAATAGAGTAAACCATGAAGGACTTCGACAAAACTGGCATCATTACTAATTAAATCATATGGACCATAAAATGTGCCACCTAACCAAAAGGGCATTGAACCAAGAGCAATTACTGGAATCCACCCTAAAGCAACTGATGCGAACGCTTCTCTATCTCTAACTCTTTGAGTACTATTACTATTCTGCGATTTATTGATAAACCACTGACTGACAAGTGCTGCAAGAATTAAGGGGATTAAGTATGTTTTAATGGCATATTCTTGACCTTCAACATAAAAACTGAATATTCCAACAACTGAAAGTGGAATACAAACAACCCTTATCGTCCATCCAAGTACTAAGCCTATTACATCCCAACGCATTATCAGTTCTCCAAAGACTTTTCAACTCTTTTTAGATCTGTTTTTTCTAAGAAAAGATAGATTTTATCGGATACTTCAAGAACATCCACCTGACTAGGATTTAGGACATTTAGAACACCATCCTCATCTTCTTTTTCTATTAGTGCTATTCTAGAACCAATTTTGTGTTCAGCCTCTTCAACCGTCTTACCAACTAAATTATTACCTGAATTTAAAGTAGCGGACATTGAAATAATTTCAGGAAGAGTAGGTATTGACTGATATGTACCTGGTATATTCATATGAATTGATTTGAGTATAGAAGTTACGGTTACTAATCTACGACTAATTGGTCGAGTAAGACCAATTCTTTGTACCGCTTCTACTAATGCCCTGTCTTTGAGTAATAATCCCGTTCTAGCAACACCCTTATCTTTAGCACCCATAGATATAGCGATATTTAGATTATCATCATTTAATGCTGCGATAGAAATATCTTGATTATCAATTCCTAATTCTCGAAGCAAATCTTCATCTTGAGGATCACCATGTATCACATCTAGTCTTTTATTCATGCCTATTTTAGAGCCTACTAATTCATTAGCAAGATCGAGATTAGGTTCTATAACAACTACTTCAGAACCTATTTCGAGATAGTGTTTAGCGAGTTTATTACCGAATTTCGTAGCACCAAAGATTGCAACGAGAGGTTTTTCTGGAAGTTCAGGATCTACGCGACCAACTGCCTTAGTAATCAGATTGAATTTAGAAGTAGAACGAGAAACAAAAACAAGAATATCTCCTTCTTTTATTATTTCACTACCATCCGTTAATCTGCCGCCGTCATTCTCTGAGGAAATCGCATATATTAAAGGAATATCAACAAAAACATTAGTTACATCTCCCGTACTTACACCAATAAGAGCAGATTGAGAAGTCACATTAACGGCAGAAATCCAAGATTTGTCGCCAAAAGAAAGTATTTCATCTATTGAAGGAGCTAGTAGACCTGCTGCTAACTGTTCTACAATTTGATCCGACGAACAAACAATATGGTCGGCTCTAGTCCATTTTTCAAGTGGACCTGCTCCCTTATCATCATTCAATAAATTAGGGTTACTGATTACAGCAACCACTGTTAAGCCAGCGGCATTTCTATCTCCAACTTGTTCACTGTAAACTCTCTTAGCAAATGCGCAGGCAAGAAGGTTAACTTCATCGTTATTCGTAGCCATTACGATAATCTCTGCATCGCTAATCCCGGCCCTTAAGAGAGAATCTCTAGAAAGAACTGAACCAGTGACGAGAAGACAATCTAAAGACTGAGATTCACTGATAGCACTAGGTTTAGGATCGATTAAAGCGACGCTGCGTTTTTCTTGTCTCAGGGCGTTAGCAACTCCTCTGCCAACCTCCCCTGCACCAGCAATGATTACTCTCATCTATTACCCTGCCTTAACCGAACGAATATAATCATACTTACTGGTGAATTGCAAATGTAGTCATTAACGAATATTTTACAGTAATCGAAAAAATCATTCTTCCTCGAAGATTCTTTCACCTCTAATACGATTTTTAGAAGCAAGACGAATTTTCTGATCTTGTCTTATAGTTCTACGAAACGCCTGCGATGCAGCAGGAGTCATACCAATTGGCAGCCACTTATTTTGAGCAATTGGCCAATAATAAGAGACAATAGGGGCAAAAAATAATATTATCAAAGGATACCATAATGTAAGTATTAATCCAAGAATTAGAATACTACGTGCAATTGTACTGAGATAGAACGTTTTGAATCTTTGATGATTTAGTACCCCCATGCCTTGAAGAGTGGATATTTCTGCATTACCTACACAAGCAATTACTGCTAATGAAAGAGCTATAATGACTGAAAGTATAGAAAAACCTGAGAATTCAGAGGTCAGTTGTGGGTCGAAAAGTCTCACTATAAGTACAGAAGTAAACATTGCACCCATACCTAGACCCAGTGTCCAACCGTAAGGAGTCGAGGAACGTAAAGCGACTATCTTGGGTCTACCAAGCAAAAATAAAACTAATGCCGATTCTGAAGCAGCAATAAGTAATGAAACAAAAAATGCAGTAGCGATATTCAATTG
>ENA-UZXA01014179-UZXA01014179.1-metagenome-genome-assembly--contig:-Day-1-1m-contig-14179_pt1 | contig 13564 bp, 20 predicted proteins | sample MGYA00260336_ERZ794896 | MGnify/ENA metagenome assembly ERZ794896
GAAAATTCTTTAGGTTTCCAAATACCAGTATCATCATCAAACTCGCCAAAGTCTGTAGGTGCTAATTGTTGGTCATTAATATGATATACCTCTGACATATAGCAAGATGCAAAAGGTGCTTCATTTAAAATATTACCAACATCTTTAGAGCCATTTGCATAGTTCCAATTTGTTTCTCTGTTTTGAGAAGGTTCAGTTTGCGTAGCAAAAGAAGTTTCCTCTACTCCATTAACATAAAGTCTTACTCTGTTGGCTTCTGTTCCTTGTTCTGTATCTACTGCAAAAACTAAATGATACCAAGCCGATGTATCTCTAAATAATCTATTAGTTTTATAATTAAACGAATAACTTCCTCCATGATAGTCATACCAAACTATTTCATGTGTATCTTTAAAATAAATAACCATTTGATTACTTCCACTTACACCTACACCAAAAGTCCTGTGATACCCTAGTGCTGTTCTTTTAACCCAAGCAGAAATCGTAAAGGTTCTTCTTTGACCTGTATTACCATTAGCACGATAGACCCTTTCAGAATTAGCTGTTTCAAACACAACTGAATTATCAATATCAAAACCAGTAGATATGCTTCCTCTATTTGCAGTACGCTGTAGCGTTTCCATATTATGTTTGTGCTAGGTTTTGAACTCTACCAATTTCTTGCCAAACTGATCCGTTGTATCTAAAACTAAAGATGTCAGTCTTACTTGCGGTAGCTGTTACTGTAGGAGCTGTACTAGCCGCAAATTCAAAGACAGTATTAAATGCTACTGTATACACTGATCCGCCTTGAGCTATCTCTACAGAAATAATTGCACCCTCTACAGCATTACTTGGTGCTGAGAAAGTCGTATTCTCTGTAGTAACGTGATATGCATTGGCTGCAGCAGCCGAATCCCAAGCAACTGCATTGCTGCTTGAGGTAATTGCAACTTGTGTAATTTTAGCTGAAGTGGTTGCTGTTGCTACTGTAAATGATGCTGTAGATGCTGAAGATCCACCAATAGGTGTACCATCAATTGCACCGCCATTAACATCAATAGTAGTAAAACTAGCTGAACCAGTTGAGGTTAATGTTCCTGCAACTGCAATGGTTTTACCAGAGCCAACATTGAGGCCTATGCTTGTTCCGTTTCCTGCACTAGCAAAAAGACCATCTAAAGTATCTAGGTCGGTGTTTAATTTTCCGCCCCAGGTATCAGTAGATGCACCGACTTCGGGTTTTGTTAAGTTTAAATTCGTTGTAAATGTATCTGCCATATTGTTATGCCGCTTGTTCTTTTGTTAATTGAGTCCAGGTCGTGTCAGGATTCTGTATCACTTCCCATTTTAGACCACCACTTGCTGAAAATCCACTTGTTTGTGAGATGGTTGATGAGCCTCTATCGATCTGTCTACCGATTGCAGACATATCTGATACTTCTGAGATTGTAGAAGATGCTGCTATGGTGTATCGACCTATACCTGTCATGGATGAGGTTTGTGCAATGGTTGCAGTTGTTTTATCAATCTGCGTACCTACAGCACTCATGCCAGAGGTTTGTGCTATGGTGCTTGAACCAAGATGGACTCTATGGCCCACACTGGTCATGCTACTGGTTTGTGCTAGGGTTGCAGATCCACGATCTACTTGAACACCTGTTGCGGACATTCCAGATGTCTGTGCAATGGTTGCAACACCACGATCAAGCTGTCTGCCTATAGCAGATGCACCTGATGTCTGTGCTATTGTTGCGGATGCTTCCTGATACTGCGGAGTGCCATAAGCGGCAATTCCGAAGTTATATGAGCCATAGCCTACTGAGGCCATGTTATTAAGCTAATGTGATGTCTAAATCACCAGCATCAAATCTGAATACATCACCAGAACTTACAACCTTAGATGTATCTAAGTTTGCATAGGCAAGTAAGTTGCCACTAGTTAATGCGTCCACAATACCTACTGCAACTACAGTTCCGTAATCGGCTGTAGCTGTTGGGTATTCAACTGCTGCTGCGTTTGTTGCTGTTGTAGGGGATGTGCCTGAAACAGTAAAAGTAGAGGTTTGTCTTGCATAAGACCCGCCTGTTACTTCAGTACCACCGCCAGTATCAGTGGGTGCTACTGTATACAATGCAACATAATGTGTTGTTGGTGCTGTATAAGCAGTACCGCCAAATACATGGTCAAGTACCTTGTCTTCTAAATAATCACTAAATCCAGCCATTTTCTATACTCCTAGTTATTACCAAAATAATAATTGTTTTTGCGTTGTTTTCCGTAAGTCCTTCTTCTTTGCATTAAAGAGCCTTTGGAGAACTCAGCTTTTTCTTGCTCTAGTCTCATTTCTTCTAGAGATTTCTCGAACTGTGCTGTAAATAATGGCACTCGTTCATCTTCCATTAAATAGATAGAAGCGTGTTTTAATGATCCATAAAGGTAAGCATCTGGATATCCTGTGGATAAAAAGTTACTCGTATTAGAATCGCTCAACGCATCTATCTTTCCGTAGTAGGTTAATTGTACTGTATAACTTCCGTCTGGGGTAGGTGCAAATTCAATAGAATCATCCACCATTGCAAAGTAGATGGGTCTACCAGTTGAGTTATTATTTGACTCTCTGTAAACATCCAATGATTCTATGGATTGTTGAAACAAAGGAGATGGTGTGTCGTTGTCTATTTGTAAGTTTATGGCTTCCAACCAATCAGTTGGAACTGCAAGATATTGACTGGTAAGAGTTGCAGTAGCACGTTTAATCATGCCCTTAACCCTTAATCTGCGGTTAAATTCTGCCTCTGTACTGTCAATAAATGTATCAATTACATCTGTTAAATCTGAACGATTTAAGTAACTTGCGATATTAGATTTTAATTCTGCGTATGTCATAGTTTACCTTGCCATGTTCTAAAGACTTTATTGTCTGACTTATTTAACCACTTTCTCCATTGCTTCATATCATTCGCCCATCCTTCTCGACACGCTCTTTGATACACAATCAATGGAACTTCTGCCACATGGCGAAGATCTTTGCCTGGTTTATGTTCTGCAAGCATTTTGCAATGCTCTATTACAGGATTTAGATCCTGAGTTGTGTGATAGATATCTTTATTATCTTCAGTAATAAACTCATTGGTAAAACCAGTCTTGTGATCTATAACAGTTCTTTTAGCCATGAAAGAATTTTAACACAAAAAAAAGGGATGCCGAAACATCCCTTTAAGGTTCTTAACCGAGAACTTAACTTACGTTAAGGTCAGCAACCAAACCATGAGCTGCTTCGTTGGATACTTCTAATCCATACTCAACAACGATCATTTTAGTGACTGCATCACCGATTGTTGCAATGTCAACTGTTTTGAAATCACGCAAGTAAGACACTTTCGCCATTTCAGGATCAACCAACAATAAAGATCTTTCTCTTGATCTGTTTGATGGAACTATTTTTAGCTCACCAAAATCAGAAGAGTAGATAGATACTGATGCTTCAACAGTATTAGAATCAACAAATTGTCTTGCTTGTGAACGACCTGTGAAACCAGAGATAACTTGTTTGTTATGTGGGCCACAAATTGCTAATGATGGTTCGCCACCATTTTCAAAGCAGTCTTGTAAAACATTCTTCAAAAGAGTTTCAGTTAAATCTCTTTGAGTTCCGTCAGTTGGAGCAGTTCCACCACCTGTAGGAGTTGTTCCTGCTGCATTGTCAACATTAGACGATACCCAAGATTCAAAAGCACCAGTTTTACGAGCAGTTGTCGCATCACCAGTAGTTTTTCCATTCTTTTGACAAAGAGCTTCTTCCATATCTCTTTTCAGAGCTTTAGACATGATAGCTAGTTGGTGAGCCATTTCTGATCTCTTACCAGCGGGGTCTGAAGACTCTTGTGAGCCTGATACAGTTGCATCTCTTTTTGAGATCATCGCAACATTGCTAACACGAGTAGTGCCAACTGCTGCAGATCTTGAAAGTTCAAAACCTTCTAATTCACCAGTTGAAACTGGAGATGCTAGATCTTCTGTTTGCCAATCAAAAACTACGTTTTTAATATTTCTTTTTCCAATTGAAGACATAAACGGAGTTTGCATTGGAGAGATGTTGTAAATGATATTACTTAAATCTTCTCTGTCTGAAGTCGCTGAATATGTATCAAATGCGTTACTTATTTTAGCCATTATAATTACCTATAAAATTATTTTAAAAATTGTTCAAAAACTTTAGCAGCATCCTGGACTTTTCCAGTTTTTGCTAAAACCTGTTTTGCTCTTTTCGCTGGTGCCACCGATTTCTTTCTACTGGTCGTTCCAGGTCGGGCTACTCTTGCAGGTGCTTTTTGTGTTGGTTTCTTCTTCGTGGCTTCAACTGTTTTAGAGTTTAACCAAGCGTTTCTTAAACCAAGCAAAGCACGATAGTCATAAATTGCATCCATCTCTTGAGGTGCATAACCCAAGACATTAATACCATAGTCGCGAATTGCTAGTTTCTCTTGTTGAGCTACTTCTGCATTTTTCCATTCTGGTATGATTTCAAGAATCTTTTGTTGGCCTTCTTGCACTTGTTGTGCAATTTGTTCTTGCTGTTGAGCATATGACTCTTGTTGGAGTCTTTGCTGTTCAGCTTCGGCAGCTTTAAACTTTTCTTTCTTATCATCCCAGAGTTGTTTTTCGCGTACAAATGCTATCGGATCATCATTGTATAAACTATCCCAATCTGGTTCGTTTACCAATTCACCCTGTAATTGGGCTTCTAATTTCGGTAACAACTGTGCGTAAATCGCATCTCTTTGCTGAAGCTCTTGGGCTTGTTGCTCAATCGTTTTTCTTTGATTGGCAAGTTCCTGTGTCTTCCGCGTATAATCTTGTTGGCGTGAATAACCATTAATGAGTTCATCCTGCGTGACCTCTATCTCTGAGCCATCAACTGTGACTCTATAGACGGGTTGCTCTTCTAACTCTTCAACTTCCGTTTCTTCTTCACCATCTTCTTCGTCATCGTATTCGAGTTCTTCCTCATCGACAAGCTCTTCGTCTTGCTCATCAAAGTCTTCAACCTCTGGTTCAATGACCTCTTCAACTTCCTCTATGACTGCTTCTTCTTGCGTGTCCTCTTCAGGGGCTAAGAAACTTTCAAACGCTGAGGTGGTTGATTCACCATCTGTTTGTAAAGCAGTCGGTTTTCCGTTATTGCTCATATAAATACTCCTATTTTGTATTTAGGGATATTTTAAACCAATAATGTATAAAAGGGAAAGTTTTAGGCTATGTTACGAATCTTATTAATGTTGGCTTTTGTGAGTTTGCCTTTCTCAGCCATAATGCGTAAGTGTCTTTCTACTTCAGGAAGAAGTAATAAGGATCTGTGGAAGTCTTCTCTAACCGCAACATCATCGATGCCACGAGAGTTTAACCAGTAGGTTATGTATTCGTTTTTAAGGTTTTCAATCGCTTCTTTAAAAACTGGTGAATTTAAAATTCTTTCAGCTTCCGCTGCGCTGACTGCTTCTTCGTGTGTTATCGCCATTTATACTAAATTAAATAAACCTGTTTGTTGTGGTAAAAACTTACCTTGTCTTGATATGGGTCTAACTATCTCATTAACACTGGGTTGCACAAAGTTAGAGACTGGTAAATTGGATAATCTAGTAAAGTTCATTGGCTGAATTGGTTGTGGCACGATTGGTAATTCAGGAATAACTGGAATATTTGGTATAACTGGCATTTGTGGTAATCCAGTAAAGTTCATGGGGATGCTTGGTATCTCTGGAACAAATGGTACTTCCTGTCTAACTGGTTGTTGTTGTATTACTGGTTCAGGCATGACAGGTGTTATTGGCTGTCGAAAAACAGGAGCAATTGGTTCTTGTCTAACTGGAGCTGTAGGAAAAACTGGGGCAACTGATGGTATATCAATTCCAGTAAAGTCCATGTCTTCAAATTTTTCTGTATCAATGTCTTTTAATATTTCATCTACATCAAAATCAAATAGTGTTGGTCTGAGATCTTCGTAACTTCTAATGTCTCTAATATCTTCGTACCTTGGCAAACTAGAGAAATCTAAATTTTGCATGAAAGGAATAAATCTAGTTGGCTCTGTTACACCAGGGGGCGCATAAGGCATCTGATCTTCTATGATTGCAACCTCACCAGTTGTGGGTGCTATAGGCATAACAGGTGCTAAGCCTTCGCCTCTAAATCTGTTTTGTAAATCTAAGTCAGCTTGTGTATAACCACCAGCTTGTTCAGGAGAATAACTAACACCTGGTGCAATGACTTGTTCCATTGGTATGCCACCAGCTATTTGTTGTGCATATGATTGACCAGTTGCGACTGGCCCTGCCCTTGATTGTGTTGGTATTTGTCCGAATGCCATAATTATTCAGTTATTAGTTTATCTATTTTAGCATCAAGTTTGTCTATTTTGTCCATTAATCTTGAATATTCGATATTATGAGCAGACCTGCTTACATAATCCTTTGCTATTTCTTCTCTTGTTTTGTTCACCAATATATCAATCCTTTTTGATTCGTTTTCATTTTTTCGTATGGAATAAAACAATGGTGCTATAACCAAAGTTACAAAAATATTCCAAACTACATAGAATGAAAGTTCCATTAGAAATCAATAGCTCCAGATATGAGGCCTTGGACGATCATCTGTAGCCTTGCCGATATCGAGGTGTATAAATCTTCCATTGCCTTTTTGATTAACTCCAATTCCTGTAAATCCGTAACCTTCTGCTGCGGATACTATTTGTAATGCTTGTTTGTGACTACAGCCAATATCGACCGCTATGCCTAAATTGTGAGTTCCTGGTTTACTTTTCTTTCGTTCAACTGGATGTTCTTCACATCTGTATCCTGATGTAATAATAAATGGAAAACCTAAGTCCTCTCTAAGCAATTGTAACTTATCTACTAAGTTATTTTCAATCTCGTTTTTACCACAATGTTTGCAGGCAAACTCTTCTAATCTAAAGTTCTTCCAGTTGCTCATTTTACTTCTTTGTTTTTTCGTAAGTTCTTAAGCTGCTCATGCCAAGCATTGCCATAACGATTGTTGATAGCTGGCTAAAATCAAACTCTGGTGTCTTGAAGTCAGAGCCATTGATAATAAGAATGTATTGAATAATAGGTTCAATAAGAAAATGATAGACCAACGCTACACCGCAAGCCCAGCCGATGAAGGGCCTCCATCCTGCAACAAAGACATTCTCATGCGATGCTTCTACTGCATTAAGTTCTATTTGAGCTCTATTAAGAGAAACTATTTCTTTTTCCAATTCGTGAGATAGTTTAAGTTTGAGATCTTTGTCAGCAACAAATTTATCTAGTATTTGGCTGACGGGTTCTATAAGTTTATCAATCATTTTCTTTTTCTTTTTTTATTTCTCTCTCTTGCATTAATAGTTTGAGTTCGTGCCATCTGTAAAATCTTTTGTTGACATCATCCCAAAACATTCCTTTGTAATCCCACACTTCATTCATTGACATTTTGTTCCCTGTTATGGAGTTTAATAAAATACTCTGCATCGACTAATGCCAATGGTTTAGTATTGTTGCGTTTTATTATAACCAAAGGCTCGTAATCTTTACAGTTAGTACAAGATTGCTCATAAGCCTTCCAAACATTAACTGCTTGTTGATTTTTACATTCGATTGAGTAGGGGAATTGTTTTCGGGATTGTACGCCCATAATGACATCTTCGCCTGAAGATCCCATAGGTCTTGACTCTAAATCTTCGGGATCAAAACCAAGCAAGGCAACAAGCTTTTCAACAACCCATTGCTGTAGTTTACGACCCTTGGCTTTTGCCGAGGATGGTCGCATTTATTTTTTCTTAGATTTTTTTGTAGATTTTTTCTTTGGTGGTCTGCCTACTTTAGACCCGTATGTACCTTTACCTTTTGGCATAATTACTTCCTTTTCTTTGCAGTTTTAGCTGCTTTTTTAAATGCACTAGCTTTTGGTGCTCCTTTAGTTCCTGGCTTTCTCATCTTTTCATTTGATCCAGCTTTAATTCTTTTGCGTTTAGCTTGAATGTTTGCGTATAGTCCTTTTGGCATTTTATTTATAAAACTTAGATGTAAGTTTATGCCAAAGTGTAGGCTTATACTTTTTGACTAAAAAACCGCCAACAAGTGACAGCACGATAATTGTAATTAATATTTCCATATAAAAATTATACTACCATTTAACTTTATTCGCCCAATAGGCTGCTGACAACTTACCTCTTGCTATATTTTTCTTGTGTCTAGCTTTAAATGATTTTCTTCGAGCCTTATCTTTTGCAGACTTGGGATTTTTACCAGCGCCGCTCACGCCCTGTTGACCAAAGCGTATAAGTTTTATTGTCTCGCCAACCTTGGCTAGAACTGCGTGTGATTTTGTTTTGTGACCAGGTGTTCTTTTAGGCTTGTTAAAACCTGCAAACTTCTCGCCTCTGTATGTAATTGCCATTAGTGTAAAGTTTTCTCCTGACAGCTTAAAACTTCTGAATCTTCAGTGACTTCACCATTAGAAATAATACCAAGGATGCGAACTGCATCTTCTTGGCTTTTAGCTCTAATATCACTACCGACATAAACTAGATCGTCAACCAACACTTCTAAGTTATAGAGTTTGATTGCCATTGTTAGTAAATAGTCCTTGAGCTTGATCTTTTTGAGTTTGTCTGATGTTTTCTCTGTCACGCTCCATGATAGCATTGATCTCTGCAATGTTGACTTGTGCACCATATTTAGCAGTTAATTCTGCTGCTTTGAGTCTAATCTGTGCTTCAGCCTCATCTCTGTTTCTATCATCATCCATGATGATCTTCATGCGATCAGTTTCAGCATCAATGATAGCTTTCTGTGCTAAGTTCTGTGCCTTCATAGCTTCAGCCTGTGCCAACATTTGTGCTGGGTCAGGTTGCTGTGACTCAGGCGGTTGCGGAGGCATAGGTGGTACTTGCGTATTAATAAACGCTTGTGGATCTTTAAATCCAGCCATCTCTATCATGCGAGTCAAAGTATTAGAATACTGTTGCATGGATACCAATGGATTTTGTGGGCCTAATGTCTGCATGATTTGTTCTTGTTTACCTGCAAGCTGTGCGAGGATTGCAAACTTCTCTTCATCAGATGATTTAGAGATAGCCACATTAACTACCATGTCTTTATCAGATTCCCAGTATCTAGGATCAACAGGAATGAATTGACCTTCGAGTCTAAATACATCCTGTGCGTTTTGATGTTTGATAATTAAGTTGTTAGTAATTTTGTAAAGTTGTTTGAGTCCACCCTCGGCAAAATGTCTACAAATAATTTCTATTCGGCCTTGCGCTCCTGACATGGTAGCGGACACAGCTGCACTGGTGCTTGATTGCAAAGCATCTGCATTTAAGCCAGCAGAGGCTTTAGACACACCAGTCCTATTCTCTTTTGCTTCATCGAGGTATCCAAGAACAGGGAAAGCCTCTTTACCAGCGAAGGGTACTGTAAAGGGTTGAACCATCCCAGGGGCGCGAACTCGAATGGGCTGTCCGATATCAGTATTGAGTACATCGTCAATATTGACTTGACCTTCAACAACAGCCATACGAGGAAAGATAGAGTGTCCAAGCGAATCAAGGGTATCTCGCATAATTTGGGATTTTGCAGCTTGGATAGGCTTTAAGTAATCCGCTGGACACGAACCGATTGCAGTGTGTGGTTCAGGGTCAGGGCAGAACATAGCAATAGGCAAATCATCCCATTGTTCTACATTTAGCACATTCACGCCATCACCCGCTGTACAAACTCTAATTCTTTCATCGATACCATCGCCATCGAAGTCATAAAATAAATAATGTTCTATATATAAAACTTCTTTTGCACCGCTATCGTTTCTGTCTGGGTACACCATGTTGTCAAATGGGTTTCTTGCTTCAACCTCTTCGAAGGCTTCAGGGTCAACCGCACTTGAATTTTGTGAAGCGTATTGTTCCATTTCATCTTGGTCGTAGCCCATAGCCACTAAATCAGAAACAGATTTAATCATGCGGTGCGCGACATAAGAAGCAGATTCAAGATCGCGCGCGTTGCGTGAAATTAAAACTTCTTCAGGCGGTATGGATTCAATGCATACTTGGTCTTTGGCTTTAATTCTACGAATGGTTAAATCATATTTAGCAGGAATCTCTTGTGTTATTTCTTCGCCACTTAGCGGATCAACCTGTGTGATTGTTTCCACTGTGACAGATTCTTTAACGATTTCAACATTAGGGTCAAGCGTAAGAGCTTGATAGGATTGTGGATCTAGGTCTGTGTATTCGCTAGTAGTTGCTGAAATAGAATCGTCCCAAAAAACTTTTATAAAACCAGTCTTTCTAACCAAGGCATCTTTAAACGCATCGTATAAAACTTGAAAACCTTGGTTTTTTTCTTGAATGATGTAATTAATATAATTGGTTTGTTGTTCTGCAACTGGGATGTCTTCTGCTCCATGCGGTACAAATTCAACAATTTTTTTAGTACCAAAGAATGTACGCATGATCGATGGCAACATAAAAAGTATGCTGTCTCTAACATCAGTCGAAACAAATTCAGACTGCATACTAGAAGTACCAGCAGGTGATTCACCTAAATAATATTCTGTAGATTCTGCTCGCTCTGCGCCTACTTGATGAATGAAGTCTTTTGCATCATCCATCTCTGATTTGATAACGCCAGAAAGATGTATTAAATCCTCTTCTGAATTTACAACATCTTCTATTTTATCTTCGTAATCTTTTGCCATGTAAAATTATCCCACTCGAATGATTCGAGATTTAAAAGGTTTTTTGAAATTATAACCGAAAACACTCTCGCTTCCACTAAAACTTGCAGCCGAACTTGCCATGGTTAATGCAAGCGCATCTGCTTTGTCTGGAGATTTTATTCCGCGCTTGCGCATTTCGTCTTTTGACTCTATCTTTATTTTTCCAGTCGAAGTATATTTATATAACGGCGCAGCTAATTCCGCTACAAGCTCATCATCAATAGGAAGACGGCAATCACGCTGCGCTAACCAATCCTTGATTGCAAACCATAGCTCAGCTCGCAAGTTCAAATAGTTCTTTTTGGTGCTTGGAGCTTCTGCCACATTCACCCCGCGCACTGGTAAATTTTGCTCACGCAATCGATCAACCACGCCAGCACCAAGTCCAATAACATCAACCAAGATCTCTTGGGGTCGTTCCATCACAGTGGCATCATCGAATCGATTTTTAACCACACCGCAAAGTTGCATCAAGTCCATAGAAGCAAATGATTTAATTTCTAAGACAGTGTTTCCCTGGCGCACGCACAGCGCACTGTTATCGCCACCGAATCGCGCAACATCTAAACCCCAAACGATTGGTTCATTCGCGGTGATCGTGACATCGCGTTCTACCGCACCGCGCACTAAGTCAAGCGGTATGACAGTATCATCATCCGCGCTAGGAAATTCGCCCATGACCTCCACGCGCGCGACTGTGGAATCTTCGCCATACTGCTCGATCATCGATTGGAAGAGTTTTTGGTCAGTGCCTTCGACTGTGCGCGAGTCGATTTGCACGTTTTGCCAAAAGCGCTTTTTGCTATTAAAGGAATCGTAAAATGGGCCTGTGTTTCGGCGCGGGTTGGAGAAGGTAAACCAGTAACGATTAGATGTTGGTTCAGAGAAGAAACCCTCGGATACGCTGTAGATGGGCGAAGGTATACCCGAAGCCTCATCCATGATTAAACAGACCCCGTAGGAGCTGTGAATACCCGCAAAGGCATCTGGATTTTCTTCTGACCATAGTTGCGCCTGCGCGTAGTAATAACCAGTATCAATCTTGAGGTCGCGCTCTAGCGCTTCTTGAAACCAAGGCGCTGGTTTGACTGTGGTTGCGGTCTTGTGAAACCAATGAGAGTTAATTGATAAGGTCATCCATTTACCAAGTTCAGCCCAAGTTCTACTTCTAAGCTGTTGTTCGGTGTTAGCGGTTACTATGATAGTAGCCCCCAGTCTTGTGGATAACATCCAAAGAATAATCCATGCAACCAAAGCAGATTTACCAATACCACGACCTGAAGCCACAGCCATTCTAAACATCTCTGGTAAATCCCTAGTGCCATTTCTAGCAATATGGATTGTCATTTCTCGTAAAATTTTTTCCTGCCACTTACGCGGGCCTTTAAAGTCTTCGAGGGGGGTGTCTTTCATTCCCCAAGGGAAAGCAAACTTAACAAAGTTTAATGGATCGTCTTTTACATTGACTGACCATATCTCTGTCATCAATCTCTTCTCGTCTTCGGCTTTATATTTCATAAAAAAAATTTAAAAAAAAATTAAAAAAAATTATCGCAACAGTTCCATGTACACTGCCCCGCGCCCCCAACGAGCCTGGGGGGTCTACAGCGATAGTAAGTACTAACTTTCATAATAGTAAGTGTTCACTATCACCCTAGCGCGCGCCCTGGGCGGGATAGAGTGAGCGCGCTATAACAAGCGCGGAGAGTTGCGCTGTGAGCTTCGCGCGCTCGTGCGCGTGGGGTAGGTACAAGGGAGAAGATACAACCCCGTGCGCGAGCTCTCATGACTTCGTGGCCTTGTTTAATTTTTTTATGTCGAGCGCGGGCGCGTCGGGCGCGTGCGCTTTGTGTTCGATTATGCGCGCGTTGGCGGAGCTGATTATTTCGCTCAAGTTGAGCGTGTGCGAAACTTCTTGCTTTTCTGCCCAGCGCTCGCGGTCGGCTGATTTTAGATAGAACTGGATCGCTTGAAATTCGCCATCGTTTATTTTTTCCATGAGTTTAGAAGTTGCTCTTGTTAATCCTTTCGCCTTTCCTCTCTCTAATGCATCATTTATTTCTTGTTTTTTTTTGCGGTTTTTATCAAAGGCACTCCAAGAAATACCAAGGGAACGGCAAATATCCATGACTCCCATATTTAAACCAGCCAAATATTCAACTTGATTAATTTGATCTTGTGTAAGAATTAAAGCCTTTCTTCCTCTCTTTTTAGGCGTTTTTTGTTCCATAATTCATTTTTATTAGTAATTAATTGTAATTAATTAATGTTCCCTTATGCCCCTATATTATCGCATTCCTGGACAATTAGCCTAATTTATTTACAGCGAATATGTGAAAAAATGTGTACATATGAATTTAGATGTAGTTAAATAGGAGATAAATAAATTACTTAGGAGAGTAAAAATGGATTATAAACAACAACTAAAAACAGACTTTTATAATTTCGATGAGATATTAGAAGACCCTAACCATATAGTAAGAAGGTTATTTTCTTGTTATATAAACGGCGATTATGGCTATGACATTTATGAGCGCAATGTTCAAAGATGGCAACAAGCAACCACACCAAAGAAAAAACGATCTTTCGTTATTTCTACATTCATAGATGCACAAGCGCAAGACTATCAATGCACAACTCAACAGGTGCAAAGATGGTTAATGCAAAATATAGGCATTGAAAAACTAGAGCAACTCAATCAAGAGTTAATCAATGATGTTGCTGACACACTTGAGGAGGTGGCGTAATGAATCTCATTAAAGCAAAATTTACATTCTCAGATTATGAGGACTTCCCAACCTTTGA
>ENA-UZXA01009697-UZXA01009697.1-metagenome-genome-assembly--contig:-Day-1-1m-contig-9697_pt1 | contig 13487 bp, 23 predicted proteins | sample MGYA00260336_ERZ794896 | MGnify/ENA metagenome assembly ERZ794896
AAACAAATCAGTTTATATTCGTATAACTATTAAACAATTTTTTACATGTCAAATATATTTGAGTCTAGTCAAAATGATCCACAACAATATTACTGGTTCAGGAATGCGCTTTCTGAAGATGAGGTAGATCAAATAATTAGATTAGCATCAGAACTCCCAGAAGGAGAAATAGCAAGTACATTAGGTGAAGGTGATGGAGGTTCTACTAGAACGTCTAAAGTTAAGTGGCTACCAAATACTCCAAATGGAGATTTCGAATGGCTATATGAAAGAATGATGTCGCTAGCAGTTGAAGCAAATAAAACTTTATGGGATTTTGATTTAAGAACTGCTTTGGAATATATTCAATATACAGAATATTATGCTTCTGAAAAAGGGCATTATGATTGGCACCAAGATATAGGTGAAGGTGCAACGGCTAGCAAAAGAAAAGTATCAATTACTATACAGCTTTCTACTAGTGAAGAATATGAAGGTGGTGATCTTCAAATATGCACAGGATCAAACGGCACCGGAGAATTAGATAATAACATAACCTGCGAAAGAGGAAAAGGAGTTGGAGTTTTATTTCCAAGCTATATGATGCATAGAGTATCTCCTGTAACTAAAGGTCTTAGAAGATCATTAGTGCTCTGGGTAGGTGGAGGACATTATAGATAATATGAAAATACTATTTTGGGTAGGTTATCAAAAAACCGAATGGGATGGAAATACTACATCAGGAATTGCTGGTTCAGAATTAGCTGTTTTAAAAATAGCTGAAAGATTAGTTAATTTTGGTTGGGATATAGTTGTGTCAGGAGCTGTTAAAGATTCTGGTAAAATTAATGGAGTAGTCTATTGTGGTATTGAACATATCCATAAAAGACATTTTGACACTTTCGATGTTATAGTAGGTACTAATTATCTACACATGCCTTTAGAATTTGAAGGCTATATTAAAGCTAAGAAAGTATTTTGGGCACATAATACTGACGGTCACCCGTATTGGAGAGGAAATGTTATGTCAACTGATACGATTGATGATATCATGAACCCTAGTACTGGTTTGATTGATGCCGTAGTTACTTTAACATGGTGGCATTCTACTATTTGGGAACAGAATTATAGCTGGAAGAAAACTAACCAATGTAGAATTGCAAATGGAATAGATGTAAAAACATTCGTTGGACATCCCCCTAAAAAAATTAATTCATTTATATGGTCTTCTGCTATTGATCGAGGTCTAGTAGAATTATTAGAAAACTGGCATAAAATTAAAGGAGCTCTATCAGATGCTACCTTAAATGTTTATTGGCCATCGTATTCTAATGAATATGAAGAAATGAAATGGATTAAAGAACATCAACTAAAATTTGAAAACATGGATGTAACGTTCCATGGACCAGTAGATCAAATCACTTTACACAGAGCGATGCTAGAATCTGATATGTGGTGTTATTTAACAGATTATTATGAAACGTATTGTATTACTGCTTTAGAAATGCAATACGCAAAGGTATTACCAATTGCTACTAGAGTTGCCGCGCTTGTGGAAACAGTACACTCGGGTATAGTATTAGATAATGATGAAACAAAATGGGATAAATTAGTAGAAACATTAAAACAAATGTCCCCGTCATTAAAAGAATTTGCTAAAAATAAAGGCTATCAGTGGGCTAAGAAACAGACATGGGATGAAAGAGCATACCTATGGAAAGATCTTATAGACGGATTAACAAATGACAAAAAAGAATTTAAAAAAATAGATGCAGCATGAAAATAGATAAAATTTATGTAATTACTTTAGATAGCCAGGATGTAGCTATGCAGAAGAAAACATCTGCTAATCTACAAAGGCTAAACTTTGCAGGCAAGACCGGTTATGAATTACACCCTGCTTGGAATGGAAATGAAAACGGAACTCCAGAAGGATATTCTGCGTATAAAGGCTGGAATTTAAAAGACTCATGGAATGCTTGGTGGAAAAGAGATATACTGCCAGGTGAAATAGGATGTATGTCATCTCATATTCATGTATGGGAAAGAATTGTAGCAGAGGGTTTAGAAAGAACTCTTATTTTTGAAGACGACTTCGATCCATCACAGGCTAATATAGGTCTATAAGACGAACCTTCAACTTCATTTGATATTGCATACCTTGGTAGATGGAAGATTAACAAGGAGGCTAAAGAAGAGTCTATTGGCGGTTCTTGGGTTAAGCCTGTTGCAAGTTATTGTACACATGCTTATGTAGTCACACTCGAAGGTGCTAAAAAACTATTAGAATATAATATTAAAGAAAACTTAATTCCTGCTGATGAATTTATGACAGCTACTTTTACTGAACATAGACGTCCAGATATTGCAAAGCTATTTCCTCCTAAATTAAATGTTATTGCAACTGCAAAGCAAAATTATATTCCACAAAAAAGAAAACAAGAAGATTCTACTATAGAATTAAATCCTAATCAGAACCCGAACCTCATGAAAAATAATAAAGAAAATAAAAATAAGATAGATGAACCTCAACCGTATTTTGAAATATTAGATACTGCTGATTGGGATGCATGGAAGGCTAAGTACGTAGATAACGGAATGTTAAGAGGAGAGTTCGATCTTATGGTTGACGATGTAGGAGATAATGTATTTGAATTTCCATTGTTTACAGAAAAGTTTTGTAGAGAAGCAGTAGCTCTTTCTGAAGCTTTAAATAAATGGACTATTGATAGACATGAATTCTATCCTACGAATGATGTATTACTGCAAGACATTGGGTTACAATCAGCATATCATCAAGTTCTTAAAGAAGTTGTTTATCCTCTTTGTATTCACTTATGGACATTAGAAGGTAAAGGTTGGAAGGATATGTTTAGTGAAAACTTCCTTGCAAGATATACTACAGACCGCCAATCACATTTAAGCTTACACCACGACTTTAGTCACATAACTATGGTTTTTAAATTAAATGATGAATTTGACGGCGGTGGAACATGGTTCCCAAAATATAATTTATTATCAAATCCAGAAAGAGTTGGAACGGCTACGCTTCACCCTGGAATGGTTACTCACCTACATGGTGCTAGACCAATCCATGCAGGTAAAAGATACATTTGCGTTTCATTCATGAGAAAGCAGTAACACGTGATAGTTTCAGATAAGTACAAGGTAATATTCATTAGAATACCAAAGACTGGTTCTACGTCTGTAGAAAAAGCTTTAATTAAAGCTGATCCGGATTGTTTAAAAAGTGATAATGATAAATCACCGTATGGTCATTTTTCAGCTCAGGCTGTAAAAGAACTTTACCATATAGGAGACTATAGATGGAATAGCTATTTTAAATTCTGTACAGTTAGAGAACCTTTAGATTGGTATATGTCAATGTATTTAGATCATGTTAGACATCCATTAAGGAAGTTTGGTGAAAGAATGGAATGGTTCTTTAAAAATAAAGAAGGACGGTTACCATTTAGTGAATCTACTAAAGAGTTAGATTTAGATGCGATGTTAATGTTAAATACATTAAATACGAAATGGTATAGGCCGGTAGATTGCTCATTACAAGTGGATTGGTTAAACGCAGGTCCTATGGATTTAGTAATCGATTTCAAAGAAATTAATAAGGGGTGGGATCTAGTCAAGAAAAAGACAGGCATTACAATAGATCTAGAAAAACATAACGAAGGTCCTATTAGAAAGAAAAACCAAGACGTTGTATTTTCAAAAGAAGCAAAAGAAGTATTTTCAATTATACATTCTAAAGATATAGAATTTTACAAAAACCTAAATAACAAAAAATGAAGAAAGAGATTACATTTAACGAGATCGTTGGAGATGATGGGCATTTAGTATCACCCGTTTTAAAGAATGGTGCTAAGAATTATTTAATTGATATTGACGGTACAATTACAGATGATGTACCAAACGAAGAGCCTGAAAGAATGTCAGTAGTTTTACCATATACTGGTGCTGTAGAGACTCTTAATAAATGGTTTGACGAAGGACATGTGATTACATTCTTTACTTCAAGAACCGAAGACGTAAGAGATATTACAGAGGCTTGGCTAAATAAGTACGGCTTTAAATATCACGGCTTATTAATGGGAAAACCAAGAGGTGGTAATTATCATTGGGTTGATAACCATATTGTCAAAGGTACAAGATACGAAGGCAAGTGGGCAGATTTAGTTAGAGAAGAAAGAACAATAGAAGTATTCCCTTCCTAAATCAAGGATATATAATCTATGATTATTAAAGATTTTCAAACATTTCTAAACGAGCGCAATGGAGGCTTGCATAAAGTTATTATGTGTGTATCTACTGAACTTACAGATTTTAAGTATGTAACTGATGACAGCACTTATGCAAATCAGTACATGGAATTATTTACCAAAGGTAATGAGCCTAAAGTGGCTGACTTACCCGTAATTAATTTCTGTAACATTCATACTGAAAGATTGTTAGACGCTGGTACTCCAAAGGAATTAATCTATAACCCTAAAGAGGAGAAGATGAAAATCGCATCGAAAGTAAAATGGCATGCAACACATAAAGATTCTAATAATGTGCCAAAGACTGTTTCGGATGCAAAAGATTTAGATCAGTTAGAATTCCCTATCATAGCAAAACCTGATAACAGATATTCAGGTCAAGGTATTATTAAAATCGATACCTTTAAAGAAGCTAAAGATATGGACCTTTCTGATTTTGAAGTGTTCAGCGAGAAGATAGACATCGATAAAGAACATAGAATAATGATGTGGAGAGGTGAGCCTGTTATGTGGGTACAAAGAGTACACAGTAATAAGGAGACCAAAGAGATGACAAAGAAAAAAGAAGATAAGATGCTCTTTAAGTACGTATTAAAAGACTTAAAGAAAATGCCTGAAGATTGGAATCCAGTTTTCGAAGAGATGGCAGAGTCTCATAAAGATCTAGATATTTACTCTATAGATCTAATGGTAGATACTGATGGGAAACCATGGGTAGTTGAAATGTCTTCAGAGTTTGCTCCCCTCTATGGTGTAATGGCACAGTTCTACAAAAAAGTCTATCAAGATTATTATGATAAAAAACTACATTCTTCTGACGAAGCACAGATAGATATGTTCCAAAAGAAAGATATCAACTCAACAATTGGGTTTGATAAAAAAAGATTTAGCGTAGAGTAATGGCAAAAGCTGATTTAACATGTATGTCTATTTGTATCTGGGTTCACCACATGCACATAGATCAAATGTTCGATTTTTTAAACAAAAGAATCGAAAATGCACCGGATTATTATTTAAGCCCGGAGCAAGTACCTAATTCTATTACTGGTGGCTATGTACAGGTAGCCCTTTCTTTTAAAGCATATTCCTTATTGACCTCAATTAAAGATTGGGAGTCTTCTAGCGGTTGGATGGCTTAAAACAAACAATTATGAAAAAACAAACAACAATTAAAACAGATTACTTATTAAACCACAAAGGCAAGAAATATAAAGCCAATAGTTTTCTAGGATTAATTTGGAAGTTTATTAGAAACTAATCGAACTTTACACGTATAAGAACCGTCTAGTATTACTAGGCGGTTTTTTAGTATTTAAGGATTAAAGATATAAATATGTACACGATAGACGAATTAAAGCACATGATATTCATTGACATTGAAACCGCGACTCAGAAAGAGACGTTTCAAGAAGTCATTGACGAGAACCCAGAACTAGAGCAGTATTGGGATTTAAAAACAATGCAACTGGTACAAAAGAATCCAGTTGAATTAGCAGACTTTTCAGATCCACATAAAATGTTTCCGAGAATGGCTGGCTTAAATCCAGAATGGGGTAGAATTGTTTGTGTTTCTATTGGTCAATTACAATTTGACGAAACAGGCTTTCCTAATGGTTTTAAGGCTGTCTCATTCAATGGTACAGATGAAGGTAAGATACTAAAGGAATTTCACGATATGTCCTCTAAGATCATGCAAAAGTACCCAGCGATGAAATGGGTTGGCCACTTTATCAAAGGGTTCGATATGCCTTATATTATTAAAAGATCTTTGATTAATGGACTACAACCACCTAGGCATTTTCATTTACATAAAATGAAGCCTTGGGAAAACTGTTTAATCGATACAAAAGATGTATGGCAATTCGGAGGATGGGACTCTGCTAAACTAGGACTTATTTCAGAAGTCCTAGGCATCCCTTCTCCAAAAGATGCTATGTCAGGTTCAGAAGTTTCAGAATATTACTGGAATGATCGACATGAAGAAATCAAAACTTACTGCGAAAAGGATATTAAGGCTACAGCAAATGTCATATTAAAAATTGCTGGCCTGCCAATCTGTCACTAAATTTACAGAAAAGGTGACAAATTGTCTTAAATACCGCTTTGGTATGATTCTTTCACTATAGTTACTGTGCATGTTGCACATAAAACTAAATAAAACATTTAAAATATGTACTTAACAAATTTATCAAAACTAAATAACGGATCATTTCACGACGCATTTGATTCTTTCTTTAACTTCCCAAATGCTAGAAAAGACTGGGACACATTAGGAATTACTGGACCAGATTACAAAGTAGGCGAAGATACTTTATCAGTTAGCTTGCCAGGTTTTAGTAAGAAGGATATTTCATTAGAAGTTGAAGGCCAAATCTTAACTATTTCTGCAGAAGAAAAAGAAGATAGTTTTGCAACAGCCTTTAGCAAACAGTTTAAATTTCCAAATGGAACTGATATGGATTCACTTTCTGCTACAATGAAAGATGGTATCTTAACACTTAGCTTTAAAGGATCAGATAACAAGAAGACAATCTCTATCAAATAAGGTAGAGATTTCTTCAAAATAGTTGCCAAAACATTTTTTTATGTCAGAAATTATTCGTATATTAGTACTGTAATTAAAAACTAATAAACATTATGTACGAAATTTTCTACGATTCAACCTATGGCCGAGAGGTAATTGACACGGCCGAAACAGTGGACGAAGCTGAATACTTGGTTCACGAATACAAAGTAGCATTCAAATCCGATAACATTACATTCGCTTAATATGGGAGACTTTAATATAGACGATTACCTTAACGATCCAGAGTTTGAAGGGAAACTAGAAAACTATCGTGAAAAAATGATTCTAGAAGCTATCGAGCACAATTATCAAAACATTGTAAAGAATGGATTAAGTGCTTGGCATCTACGAGAAATGACTCAAACAGAGCTAATGGGACTAAAAGAAACACTAATTTATATGACAAAACACTTCATTGACCTAGAGGAATATGAGAAGTGTCAAGTGCTTCAAAAAGAGCTAGAAAAGATCGAAGGAGTAATAATTAGCGTTTAAAACGATATATACTAAACGCGCATCCACTTAACGGAAGTGCGGGCCCCCGAAATGAACCCGTCGAAGACCTAGTGTTTTCGCGGGTTTTTTTATTAAAAATATTAAGATGATATATAATCTATGAAGTATATTTTGACATTAGAAAAGTATTTTGCATACAGTGATTTTCAACGTAAATGGGGATCTCCTGTTGAGATGCGTGAAGATGTAGATTTTTGTCTTGGAAGGTTATTACCAAAAGAGGATATGATTAAGTCTGTTGAAGATCAATCAACTGCCGATGGTGTAAAATTTTATATTGAACTTAAGACTGGTGGTTATCTCCACATGTATAAAGTTTCTGGATTTAGAATGCAACCAAGTCAAGGATGGGAATACTATTTCAATAAGAAGAAGAAAGACTATGAGGTTCTAAAGAAAGAGCTAGAAGAAAAACACTTAAAGCAATTAGGTATATTCCTAAAGTATTTTAAGTCTTATGATTTCTATGCTGCATACATTGATGATGGCAGACAATATAAAGCTGCTCAACAAAACAATGAAAGATTAGAAGATCAATTTAATAGCCTATCTGCATCTGATAAAAAGTACGCTAAGAAAGAAATATTGAAACACTTTAAATCAAAAGAGTTACAACCTAAAGTAGAACAAGCATTTAAAATTTAATTATGAAACGTATTAAATTATTTGAACAATTCATACTAGAAGCTAAATCTAGACCTGAATATATTGTAACTAAAGACGATCACCGTAAATCAAAATTTGCTTTTGATAAACTAAAAAACAGTGAATTTAAAATTAGAATAGCAGGAGAAGGTAAAGATCAAGATTACATGATTTTCTGGAAAGAAGATACAAAAAACTGGGAATGGGAAGCAGGTAATATGAAAAGACAGCTAAGAAGCGCTTTGATGACCATAGCTAAAAGAAAACTACCTATAAAAGATAGTAAAACAAATTAAATCAACTATGAAATATTTAAAAACATTCGAATCACACATTGCATTAAACGAGGCTAAAGTCAATAGAGACGCTATGATGAAATGGATTAAGAAACACATGGACTTCGTTGGAACCTCAGAAGAGTTTAACGGAAGCGAAGGTGGAATCCACGTATCTGGAGAAGCACATGATGAATATAAAGGAAATATAATATATGATTATTATTCTGAAGACTATAAGAATAGAGAGTTTGGTGTTTGGAATAAATGGGAAAGTGAACTTAATAAAAAAGGTTGGTACAGTGAATGGTATGATGCTGGAACTGTAAGCATCTGGCCACTATAATATAATAGAATAGATATGAGAATACAATCAATTAATAGTTTCATTAATGAAAGCGACGTTTACGATGAGGAAACTAAAGAGCTTTTATTTGCTGACGGAACTGAATACACATTAAGACAATTTATTAAAATTGCTAAAAAGTCAGTAGAAGGTAAGAAACAATATAGCGGTAATTACAACTTTGGTAAAGGAATTCTAATGGCAGAATACTTAAGAAAGAATATGCCAGGTGGACTTGCTAATAAAATGAGAGCAACTGTCTATAGAAACGCATGGAACTATGGTGGTAATTTAGAAGTCAGCATTCGTTTAAACGCCGGCAAAGAGAAGATATTTTATTTTAGTTCTGCTGATTCAACAAAACAACCTAGATATTCTTTTAATTCTATGTTTAATGGTACTATAAAACCATCTAATCCTGGTAAACCTGAAAGAGATTTTGGTATGGGCACAATTCATGGTTCTTATCAATCTATTTCTAGCTTTGATAAATTCATGGAAGATGTCGTTGGAGTATTTAATGACTTTGAAAGAGCGACTGGAAATCCATTTGATTTAAAAGCCGCTATCGCAGCTGAAAAAATTAGAAGTAAAGCGGTTGCTGATTTTAGAAAGATTGAACCAAAGTTTATGAAACAATATAATGTTGCTAAAGAAGCTGCAAGAAGTGCACATAGAGATATTCAAATAAGAGCTCCATATATTAGATCTGCTGAAAAAAGAGTTTACTATAAGACAGACGAACCAAGAGAGTTAAGACATCCAGATGAGTATGGTGATTATGCATATAAGATATTAAGTTCTAAAGAATACGCTAAATATGAAAAGGCACAAGCTAAAATCTCAGATATAATTGAGGCCTTTTGTAAAAAATACGGTTACGAATTCGTTTGGGCTGCAGACTGGAACTTGTAATGAGATATATTAAACTATATGAAGATTTCGCTAGCGATAATCCAGATCTAGAAAGGTCAAGACTATTCCAAGGTAGCATAGAAGACTTGCATACATGGATGAGTCGTAAAGCAAAGGAGATAGGCCATTCAGGTGAAACAAATCCATATAAGGACACTATAATGGTAAATGGACCATATAAAGGATCGAAGGATGAGACATTACCTTATCAAGATTTCCAAAATGGAAAGTCAGACTTAATTAAGAATAGACATGGACGACAAGATAGCTAAAGATATAGCAAAACAACTTAAAAGAATTGCTGACCAAATGGAAGCAACGAACAAGCGCGAAGGTATAGCTGAGAAACGTAAAGCTAAATTAGAGTCATTACAAGTTCGTGAAATACGTAGCCCCAAATCTGAAAAAGAGTGAGCCACTATCAAACACTAGGTGTTGATAAAACCGCTCCTCAAGCAGAAATTAAAAAAGCTTATAGGAAACTTAGTATGCAGCACCATCCGGATAAAGGAGGTGATGAAAATAAGTTTAAAGAAATTGCAGATGCTTATGCTGTAGTTGGTAATGAATCTAATCGTAAAAAGTATGATATGATTCAAAGTAACCCGTATGCTAACTTCAATAATATGGCTGGAATGGACGGAAACTTCTCCGATCTATTTAATCAGTTCTTTGGATCACAGCGCGGGCCATTTCAGCAACAACAGGCTAAAGGTAATAATATAAGAGTACAAATACACCTTGCTTTTCATGAAGCGTTCCATGGTGCATCAAAGAGCCTTAACCTCGCTGGAAACTTAATTACACTTGCCATAAAACCAGGAGCTAGATCTGGACAAAAATTAATATTAAGAGGCAAGGGACAACCACATCCATTTAATGGGGATTTACCTAATGGCGATTGTATTATCGACATAACAGTAGAATTAAACCATGACAATATTTTAGATCCCCAAAACAATATATGGCGCGAAGTCACTCAACCATGGTATGATATAATGATCGGTAATAAAATTACTATTAATACATTAGACGGTCCTTTAGCAATCTTAGTGCCTAGGGGAAGTGCACCTGGAAAGGTATTAAGATTAAAAAATAAAGGATGGCCAGATTACAATACTGGGGTCCGTGGTAATCTTATGGTAAAGTTAAATGCTAGCTATCCTGACTTATCCGAGAAACAACTCGAATATATAATGAAAGTACAGGAACATAATAATGGAGAACTTTAGAAATAGAAATCGTAGAAACAAAGACATATACACCGCTATATCAGGGCTAATCGCCAATGATAGAGGTATATTCTTTAACGTTTTATACAAAGCTATGTTAGAATATCCATCTTATGTTATGTTATCTGATATGCCGCAAGAACATAAAGACGATATATTAAAAGATATGCTTGCTTATTATGAGTGCAACGAAGATTATGAAAAATGTGCACAATTAATTAAACTAAAAAGAAGTCTAATATAAATATCCATATATGCTAATAGTTAAATTAGAAAAGAAAGTAAATATCGAAAAAGCTTTAAAATTATTAAAGTCAAAAGTAATAAGAACTAAGCAACATAGAAAGCTTAGAGAGCTAAAACATTTTACTAAGCCATCTCAAAAGAACAGACTTAAAAAGCAAAAAGCCCAATACTTACAAAAGAAATGGGATTCCGAAAACCAAGACTAGCCATCTACCCGCTAGTTAAAAAACAGTATAATATTCTAATATTTTTAGCACCTAGAAAAGGGTAAGACCCTGGTGCAACATAAATATATAAAGTAGTTGAAGCAGCATATAAGCTTCTACAACAAAAAATTGAAATTGAACTATGAGTGGGTTTATATCCAATACAGATAAAGATAGCCTCATGAGGGCTAGCTATTATCAGATTACTAGGAACTTCACGAAGACTGTAAATCGATTTGTAGCATTTAAAGACGAAGATAAATTAATTGAAATCCCGCATGGCATCGGGCAACGTTCTAAATTTATTGACTTAATGGTTAAATACTTTGAAACTCTAGAAGAGTATGAGAAGTGCAATAAGTTAGTTAAATTAAAAGAGCTAGTTGAGATGGCCGGCGACTAAAAATATAAACAATATGGCAAGAACCTCTAGAGCAGCATCGATCGCTGCAGGTATTAAACACATAAGACTTAGAAACGGACAACGCGACTATGTTGAAACAATAGCTAAAAATGATATAACATTTTGCTACGGACCTGCAGGAACATCAAAAACATTTACGGCATGTTATAGTGCTTTACAAATGTTGCAGAACAAAGAGATTAAAGAAATCATATTATGTAAACCGATCCAAGAAGCTGGAGAAAAGCTAGGACATTTACCAGGAGGCATCGAAGATAAAGTCGATCCTTATATGAAATCATATAAATCTAATTTAGTAAAAATAATCGGTCATGAATTAACAGAGACCTTATTTGAAAAAAAGATAATTAGATTTGAACCATTAGCATATATGAGGGGTGATACCTATGACGATGCTCTTATGATTCTCGATGAAGCTCAAAATGCTAACTTTAAACAACTAATGTTATTCGTAACTAGAATGGGTAGCAAAAGTAAAGTTGTAGTTACTGGAGATGTTAGTCAAGCAGATATCCAGGCTTCACAAGTTAGCTTACCTAGTTTTATCGAACTTATACAAGATGTAAAAGGAGTAGGTACTCACATCTTTACAGAGAAAGATATTGTTAGGGCTAAAATATTACAAGAGGTTGTAGTTCGTTACGACAAATGGAAAATTCAGAACAACATAAAGTAAAAATACGCAAAGCAAAGGGTGACGACCTGGAACCTATTTGCGATATTTTAACTTCAGCTTTTAAAGGTATTACCACTCCGTCGAGTAGACAATGGTGGAATATTTTGGAAGATAATAATATCCACTATTATATAGCTGAGATTGATGGCTTTGTAGTAGGAGTAGCTTCATTAATTACAATTAACAAATTAATTAGAGGTGGCAATAGAGTTGGCTTAATCGAAGATGTTGCAGTTAGTAAATCTGCAGGTTCAAGAGGTGTTGGTACGATGTTAATTGAAAAGCTAAAAAACCTAGCAGTAGAACGAGGGTGCTATAAAGTAATTCTTAATTGTTCAGAAGATAATATAGATTTCTATAAGAAATGTGACTTTTATCAAAACGAAGTACAGATGAGGTGGGACAGACCTATAGAATTAGGACCTAAAGCTAGAAACAAAGGACTCTTTTAAGGTATAACTGCTAAACAAGTTTACCTATGTCTAAAATCATCTTATTAAAGCACAGTCACACTGGCAATCCTCAAACTATTGAAGTAGGTGTAGATGAAGCTGGTAGAGGAGCACTCGCCGGACCAGTAACTGTAGCGGCATGTATTATGCCCTACGGATTCCAACATGAACTTATTAAAGACTCTAAACTTTTAAAGGAGGATGAGAGGACTGCAGCTAGACAACTAGTCTTAGATAACTGTTTAGGGTACTCTATCCAACACATTGATGTTGAGCAAATAGAAAACACTAACATTTTAAAGGCTACACTAGAAGGCATGAGAAGGGCTCTGGAAGCTACAGCAAAAAAACATGATTTTGATTTTGTTCTAGTAGATGGAGATCAATTCCATGGTTTTGATGGTAAACCATTTGAGACTATAGTTGGTGGAGATAACATTTATACAAGTATCGCTGCAGCTAGCATCTTAGCTAAAACAGAAAGAGATAATTATATGAGAGGCCTAGAAGGCGGTAACGTATATGGATGGGGTTCTAATAAAGGATATGGTACAAAACAACATATTACTGCAATTAAAGAAGCAGGAGCAACTGAACATCACAGAGATTCTTTCATCTCACATTTATTAACTACCACAAACGTATTATTTTGAGAGGGCTTTTATTAGGCATTGCATGCTTCTTAGTTGGACAAACACTAATTTGGTTTCAAACCAATGGGCAGTTCATAAATGA
>ENA-UZXA01011504-UZXA01011504.1-metagenome-genome-assembly--contig:-Day-1-1m-contig-11504_pt2 | contig 13403 bp, 9 predicted proteins | sample MGYA00260336_ERZ794896 | MGnify/ENA metagenome assembly ERZ794896
TTGGCAACAGGATCACCAATATCTTTGGTATCGACAAATTTGACGCTCTTGGCGAGGTTGCCTTCTCTCACGTCAAGACAGGCAATGATTCTTTTACTCAACATTTCGTTAACTCAACATTTCGTTTACTGAGCAAAGCACTAGTCCGCCGACCAATGTTTGAATTCACTCAAGATAGCGAGCCCTTTGGCGCCGCTTTTTTCAAGGTGAAACTGGGTTGCGAACAAGTTTTCACGCCCCAGAATGGAACAGAATTCAGTGCCATAGTCTGTGTAACCGAGATGGTCCGATTTTGTTGTTGGGCGGCAGTAATAGGAATGTACAAAGTAGAACTCATCACCCTCTGAAACATTCTTTAACATCGGATGACTACCTACTTCTGTCACCTGATTCCAGCCAATATGAGGTACCTTGAGATCGTGATCTTCCGGCTCAAAACGCAAAACCTCGCCGTTAATCAATCCTAAACAGTCGCGATTTCCCTCTTCGGTGTATTCCAGCAATATCTGGCATCCAAGGCATATCCCAAGCAAAGGTTTTCCCGTCGCATAAAAGTCTTTCAACGCCGCCGACAGCCCTCTCTTATCTAGGGTATCTACTGCGCTTTCCGCTGAACCAACGCCCGGAAAAATGACCCGGTCAGCACGTCTAACAAGTTCAGGATCCGCGGTAATTGTCGCGGAAATCCCAACTTCGGTGCAGGCACGTTGGACACTACGTACGTTGCCCGCATCGTAATCAATAATTATTGCTTCTACAGCTGTCACAGAAAATGATCCTTGCTAGCGCCCCGACTTCCCGGGTTTTAAAGGCTGCGCATTATAGGCGATAACGTCGGTGAAAGCCCGTGACAGTGTTCAGATCGAAGCGAACACCGATCAGCATCTATCCATCTTAACCAGACATCTGTATCATTGTAGTGATACAGACCAATTTACCCCAACGACGATTGCGGAAAAGCCCATGAAACTGAATCTAGACAATGAATCTCCTACGCCGGTATTCCAGCAAATTATCGATCAGATCCATTTCGCTATTAACACTGGCGAAATTGCAGGTGGCGAGCGACTTCCCAGTATTCGCTCAATTGCCGCGGAATACAGCATCGCTTCCAATACGGTGGCAAAAGCCCTTCGCCAATTGGAATTTCGGGGGTTAATAGCCGCAAGAGACCGCTCCGGGTATATCGTTGTTGACAAGCAGGATGAGGCCGGCGGCGTCAGTCGCTATCAGTCTCGAGGTGTGAGTGCTGATAAGACTGAGGTGCATTCAGTCGTAGACACCCTGGATGCCGGCATTGTGCCCGGCGCTTTCTGCAAGATTACTGAGGACTATCTCGGCGGCGATCCTGAAAAGTGCAATATTATTCATGCGGACGGCAGCGGCACCAAATCAACGATCGCCTACTTAAAATACAAGGAAACTGGTGACGCCTCGGTTTTTCGTGGTATTGCCCAAGATAGTATTGTCATGAACCTGGATGATCTGATCTGCGTAGGGGTCAATGGTCGAATCTTGCTGTCTAATACCATCAATCGTAACGCATTGAATTGCCCCGGCGAAGTCATCGCCGCGTTAATTGAGGGCACCGAGACGTTTCTTGCGGAGATGAGAGATCAGGGAATTAACATTCACTCAGGTGGCGGTGAAACCGCAGACGTGGGTGATATCACTGGCACCCTCGCTGTTGATTCCTGCGCTGTGACGGTGATGCGGAAGAGCGACGTGATTACAAATAACATTACACCCGGACTGGCTATCGTCGGCTTGTCATCTACCGGGCAGGCAAAATACGAAACAGCAGAGAACAGCGGCATAGGAAGTAACGGTCTGACCAGTGCAAGGCACGATATGCTATCGAAATATTATGCAGAGCAGTACCCGGAGACTTTTGACTCCAACCTACCCAGCGACCTTATTTACTGTGGTCCTTATCGGCTGGAGGACGCATTACCCGGCTCAAGTTTGAATGTCGGCGAGGCCATTCTTAGTCCAACCCGAAGTTATGCGCCGATCATTCATAAAATTCTTGGTGTTATGAGACACGAGATCAAGGGCATCATTCACTGTTCAGGCGGCGCTCAAACCAAGTGCATGAAATTTGGCAACAATGTTCACTTCATTAAAGACAATCTGTTTCCGACGCCAGCGTTGTTCGATGCAATCCAGCAAGCCTCCGAAACCCCTTGGCAGGAAATGTATAAGGTATTTAACATGGGGCATAGAATGGAAATCTATCTTCCCGAAGCCAGAGTCGATGAAGTCATCAGCCTAGCTGGAGAGTTGGGCATTACAGCCCAGCGAGTGGGGCACACAGTGGCAGCTGATTCGACGCAATTGACCTTAACCTCACCTAATGGCGAAATATACCGATACTAGCGAGCATTTTTACTTGCCACTTCGCGGGCTTTGCTTGATGCAGCTACAAGTTTTTTTGCAAATATTGAGATCAAATGCTTGCTGAGACTCATCGGTTAATTTCAGCGTTCAGCTCGTTCCAGCGCTAAAGGCAAAGTCCCTGCTTGGTACCTCTTGCATCAAAAACTGGTAGAAATTAGCAACAATAGGGATGGAGTAAGTCGATTTTCGCGCGACAAACCTCACTGGTCTGGTTAGACCTTCGCCGCCCAAATTTATCAGCCTGTCTTCGGGCACTTTAAGCGTCTTTGCAACACCAATGGGTACAAGCCCATGACCAAAACCCGCGATGGACATTTGGGCGACACTAAAAAATGATTCGAGCGCAACCTCACGCTGAATATTCAGCCGCGCCACCACGTCTTTGAATGAGCGCCAGGCACCGGAATAATCCTCGATGCTTATCACTTTAATACCATGTGGCAGTGTCGCATCAATCTTCTCAAGCCCAGAAGGTATGATGACCATATCTTCCTGCATCAGGATCTCGGACTGAAGATCTGTATCAAGACGCTCAGAGCCTGTACACACCCCCACCATAAACTCGCCAGACCTTACGCGATCCAGCACAACAGGCGTCCTGAATGTATGAAATACAAACTCCACCTCGGGCATCAGCTGTTTGACCCGGTAAAAAACAGACGGGCCCCAGGAAGACAAAATGGCGTCAGAAACACCAATACTCAACGTGCCTCTTCCCGCAGGAGCATCTTCAATAAACAGGTCACGCAACTCAGACAGAATCGGCGCAATCTTATCCACAAGTTTCTGTCCATGCTGGGTAAGCTCTACGCGGCGACCTTTTTTCTGAATTAACTTTCGATCGTAATATCGCTCTAGTGCAGATATTCGTTTACTCACTGCCGACTGCGATATTCGCAGGTCAGTACTTGCTTCCAGCATCGTGCCGGTCCGCGAAAGTGACAGCAGCGTTTCTAAATTTTCTATCATGACTAAAACCTACTCGAGACAGCTTGAACATATATTCCATATTGAGATATATCATATTCTATCTATTCTCTTTTATCACTCTTAACAAAGAAGGATTCTCATCGGTCAGGCGACTTTTGGGATTGAAGCGCAATGCTCACCATACTATTAGTGACTGCCACCCTCGTGACGAGCCTCATTTCCGGCGTCCTTAGTATGGCCGGCGGTATGATACTTATGGGGGTTTTTGGTTTTTTCCTCTCAGTACCCGCGGCCATGGTTTTACATGGCGTCGCGCAAACCGTGTCCAATGGCTCAAGAATTTGGCTTTATCGCGACCATATTCGGTGGTCGGTCCTTGCGCCCTATAGTGCAGGCGCACTCATCATCTTTGGATTTTTCATTGCTGTTACTTTTATCCCAAACAAAGCCATCGTATTTATTCTCATTGGCGCTTTCCCCTTCATCGCGTTATGCATTCCCAAATCAGTTGATCTTGATATAGAAAACAAATTCATTGCGTTACTTTGTGGCTTGTTAGTCACAACGGCGCAAATGTTGGCAGGTGCATCGGGCCCCGTACTTGATCTCTTCTATCTAAAAAGCAAGCTCACCAGGCAGGAAATACTGGGTACCAAGGCGATTACACAAACCTTTGGCCACTGTCTAAAACTGTCGTATTACTCATTCCTTATCACTTCGGTTGAAGCGCTTTCTCTGCCCATTTTTATTGCAGTTGTCATCGCGGCGATCTTGGGTAACTGGCTCGGCAGTCAGATAGTGAATCACATCAACGATAGAACTTTTAAATCTATCGGGCGACTGGTGATCCTTATTATTGGCGCCATCTACATCGGAAAAGGTTTTTTTGAGCTGCTATAGCTTTTACAATCAAACAACAAAATTTACTGACGCCGCTACCAGTTAATCGTGAGAGCGCAAAAAACAATCCTTCCGCTTTACTATCTCTGTATACTGTTTTGAAAGCTACTTCAGGACATCACCATGCCAACCGTGCTCGATCGAAGACAACAACTCATGGGTTCTGCTACCCTCTTTTATGAGCATCCTATCGAAATCGTTAGGGGAGATGGCGTGCTACTTTACGACAACAAAGGTAATGAGTACGTCGACATGTACAACAACGTGCCTTGTGTAGGTCACGCTAACCCAAGGGTTGTCGAAGCCATGACCCAACAGATGTCGACCCTGAACGTACACAGCCGATATTTGCATCAGGGTATTCTGGATTATGCTGAGAGACTGTTAAACCTTCATCACGATGGTCTCGAGAATATTGTGTTCGCCTGTTCCGGAACCGAGGCCAGCGAAATTGCACTGATGACCGCTCGGGTAGCAACCGGCGGTCAGGGAATTATCTGTACGGATGCGACCTATCACGGCAATAGCAGTGAAGTAAGAAACATGTCCATCGCGGGAAACTCCAACTTTCCACAGCACAAGCACTACCGAGCAATTCCCTTTCCTCAGAAGTATAGACCCCTTCAGGCAGGCCTTGATGACGATGCACTGTGTAACCTGTACCTTGACAAGGTCCGCGCCGCGATCGCTGACTTCGAAGCAAACAACACACCGTTTGCCGGCATGTTTGTATGCTCTATCTTTGCCAACGAAGGTTTGCCTCAAGTGCCCGGTCAATTCATGGCTAAGGCGACAGAGATTGTGCATGCTGCGGGTGGGCTGATCATCGCGGACGAGGTTCAAGCAGGGTTCTGTCGATCTGGCGATTTCTGGGGATATGAAACAAACGGATTCAGACCAGATATTGTCTGCATGGGTAAACCTATGGGTAACGGGCTTCCTCTGGCAGCTGTTGCAGCCAGCGCAGATAGCATCGACGCCTTTCGAAAGTCATCACGATATTTCAATACCTTTGCTTCAAGCCCTTTGCAGGCGGCGGTTGGAATGGCTGTGCTGGATGAGATTGAAAGTAGAGACGTTTTGCAAAAAAGCTCAGCTGTTGGTGAATATCTTCGACAGGCGCTGTATGCATTGCAACCTGCCCACGCAATGATGGGCGACGTCCGCGGCTGCGGTTTGTTTACGGGCATTGAATGGGTTAAAGAGAACAACGAACCTGATCGTATAGGCGCGGTTGCCATGGCAAACAAATTGAAAGACAAAGGGTTTTTACTCAGCAATGCTGGCGCACTTGGCAATGTTTTAAAAATCAGACCACCATTGGTTTTCGAGCAAAAGCACGCGGACAGATTTCTCGACACCTTCAAAACTGTATTAAACAATGGATGATCCAACTCAAATCTTAGGGCAGGTAAGAGATGCCCTGATACATTGGGGTCTTGCACCAACAAGTATCGCCGTCGCTTCGCAGTCTGAAAATATTGTTTACAAAATCACAACCTCAGAGGGCACATTTGCCTACAGAATTCATAGACCCGGTTACCACACACTTGACGAACTTATCGCCGAAAACGAGTGGACCAAGGCGCTCTCAGATGCCGGTTTCTTATTGCCAGCAACCAGATCTACTCAAACAGGAGAATACTACCTGCCGGTTACGGTAAACGGGGGATCACGTTACGCCGAGATCATAGAATGGCTGGAGGGCTGTTCCTTGCGTGAACTCGGAGGGAGTGAACCCGCCATCGAACCTATTTTGGCGCAATTGACGCCGCTTGGCGCGATGATGGCAAAACTCCACAATCACTCTGAGCAGTGGCGGCACAGCGAATCTTTTGTTCGCCATAAGTTGGACATCGACGGCTTCTTCGGCGAATCGCCCTTCTGGGGAAGGTACTGGGATTCACCTGGTATTACCAAAGATCAAAAAGCTCTGTTACTGAGCACGCAAGAAAACATCATCGAAAAATTAGAAGCTCTAGGGAAAAGTCGTGATGTCTACGGCATGATTCACGCGGACCTCCACGACGAAAATGTTTTTGTCGCCAACAACAAAATGTACCTCATCGATTTTGACGACGCGGGCTTTGGTTGGCATCTTTATGACATTGCCGTCGCGCTCTATACACACGCATTTGGAGAGGACTACCAGATGCTTCAGGCGGCATTCCTCAGGGGCTATCAGCAACATCGCCCCCTATCAGACGAGCATATAAAGCTGATCCCCATGTTCTTGCACATCAGGACAAGGGCACTCATCGGATGGCTGACCGCCAGACCTGAGTTGAAAGAGGCAGCAAGACTAAAGTTTCTTATCGATCACGCGTGCAGTGAGGCAGATCAGTATTCCTAGATCGCGCAGATTAAAGGCAGGCATGCGCGTCACCACGCCTTCGCTTACAGAAATGTTCTATTGAGTGACCGCTGAGGTTATACCGGCTTCTGGCATTTTCAGCCTTGATGACAAAACATTAATGTGAGTCTTCACTGTATTTTGAAAAAGGCCAGCGTAATCAAAAAATCACTCAGTTTCCTGCGCCGCAGTCACAGGCCTGATCACAAACAACAGATCCCCTTCGTTAACCTGTTGTCCAGTACCTAAGTTAATTCTAGTAACTTCGTATTTCTGCGAAGAATCGTAAACTTCGCCATCTTCACCAGAGAAAGTATTTAGGTTCACCGGCGTGAACATCTTCATCGCTTCCAGTTGGCAGACTACAGACTCTGTATCAATCACATCACCAACATTGACGTATTCCGGTTCCGTGGGCGACGGTGTTCGATAGAAGACGCCCGTTGATGGTGACAACACCTTCAATTCGTCGCTTCCCTCTATCTTTAGCATCTCGAGATCAATGCCTAAGGATTCAATTCCTGATGCTGCTTCCATTTCCGCGATGAGGCCAGGCACATCGGTTCGTTCGAGGAACGATGGTAAATACCCCGTGTCATAAATCCCTTTCAAGAATTCGTCGTCTCGAAGAATACGTTTAATCAGCGTAATGTTAGTGCTGATACCGTGAATGACAACCTGATCGAGGTAATCAAGCATCTTCTTGATCGCGTCATTTCTGTCCTTGCCGTAACAGATGATTTGAATGATCAAGCTGTCATAAAAGGGAGAAACAACCTTGCCTTCACCCGCCATCGAGATGAGCTGTATATGATCTGCTTCTGGCAGTTCACAGCGTGTGATCTCACCGGGTGTCGGCACAAATGACACAAGGCCATCGGCATCCTGAACCGCTTTCTCCGCATTGACTCTGACTTCAAGCCCGTAGCCATGTTCTTCAGCTTTTAGATCCTCTATCGATCCTCCAGCCGCAATTTCAAATTGCTTTTTGACGATGTCGACGCCGGTCGTGACTTCCGTCACTGGATGTTCAACCTGCAGACGCGTGTTCATTTCCATGAAATACACGGCATCGCTAGGTATATCGTATATAAACTCGACTGTGCCAGCGCCAATGTAATCCACTGCATCTGCCAATTTCGCGGCGTATTCAAACACACTTCTCTTATGCTCTTCCGGCAGCATCGTCGAAAGTGATTCTTCCATCAGTTTCTGATTGTTTCGCTGAACACTACAATCCCGAATACCCAGCACACGGGTGTTACCATGACTGTCCCTAAGAATTTGAGCCTCAATATGACGCATTGATGTCACAAATTTCTCAATGTAAAGATCACCATTACCAAACGCCGCACGTGCTTCTGTCGTTACGTGCTGAAACAACCCATGCAACTGTTCCGGACGTCTAACAACCTGAATGCCTTTACCACCACCGCCATGGACAGCTTTCAGCAAAACAGGATAAACAATCTGCTCTGAGATCTTTGCTGCTTGCTCCGAAGTGTCAACAATACCGTGACTGCCTGGCACAACCGGCACGTTGTTACTCATTGTTGTGTTAATGGCATTAGACTTATTGCCCATAGTCTCCATACTGCTGACTTTAGGCCCGATAAAGTTCAAAGACCGCTCACGCACAACCTTGGCAAAATTTGGATCTTCAGACAAAAAGCCAATACCGGGATGAAGAGAATCAACCCCCTCTACTTCGGCTATGTTCAAAACACTTAGGGCATTGAGATAACTTTCATCCGACGTGTTACCACCAATACAGACAAGCGAATGTTTTGGATCATTTCGCACCATATCGGCAGGCACCGAATCCATATCCGGATCTGACTGCACCAATACAACCTCGTGACCGAATTCAATCGCCTTTGACACAAGCTTCACTGCCGTACAACCCCGCGCATGCACCAGCACTCGTTGAATTGGTCGAATCAACTCAGCTTCCGAAGCGACTTTTGTAACGACGATAGGTTCCGCTGCCGTCAAACGACCGGACATAATACGATCAACAACCTGCTCCACCGTTTCAGTCGGCAAGGGAATTGACGGATCTACTCGTCGTAATTCTTTATCGAGGTCTTCAGAAAATGGATGTTTCACCAGACCCTGCATTGCGCCCGGCGTGACCGACAAGTAATTACTCATCATGCAGGTATAGGGCAGGTTTCTTTCCACCACGGTTTGACCAGCAAAAGGCATGCTGGTGCCAGTAAAGTAATAGCTTTGCACCAGCGGGTGCGTGACAAAGCTTGCCTGAGCACCACCAGTACAATCGCCGAACCCAAACATAATTATCGGCAGGTCGTTATCTCTCACAAACCTCGTTATTCGGTCATTAACAACGGCCATTGTGAATAAGGCCGCCGCACCTTCCTTGGTCTGCATACCACCAGAAGATACAAAGCAGAGTACCGGAATCCGTTGAACCGCACATTCAACCAACAACTTACAAAACCGTACACAATCAGAGTTATCGATACTGCCTGCTTGGAATGCCACGTTCGACATTACCAGCCCAACACGATAACAACCCTGATCAGTCGTCACGTCGCCGATGCCTGTAATCAGACCTGACGGGTGAACACCCTTTTTTAGAGCAGATTCAATTGACGGTCGAAACGTAGGAAAAGCCACCGGGTTTGCCGACATCAGTGTGCCGTTGAGTTCTTCAAAGTTGCTTACGAACCTATCGAGCAGCGCTGTGTAGGTTGTTCTGCCGCTACGTTTTTCTTTCGTTAGCATTTCATGAAATAAAAGGTCGCGGTAAGCGATTGTGAGCCGGTTCCAAAAATCTTTTCTGCGCCCGATCCTGACAGGCTCCACCCTTCCATCGAACTTTTTACCCGAGGCCTGTGATGAATAGTACTCAGGCAAGATCTTTTCAAAGAAGAAACTAACGATAACGAACAGGGTGTCCGACTTGTCTTTATGAACCACTCGAATCCATTCTTCTGCGGACTTCAGAAACGCACTACATCGCGCATGATTCGCAAGTGTATCTACCCAGCTTATAAACTGATTTTTTATATCCGCTTCATTCATCTCGGAAAGCGAGCCCAACGCGGCAACCTCAGCAAAAGAGCGCTGCAGCAAATGCTCAATAAATTCGGATGACAGTGTTTTCGACTCATGTGCCTGACGCGCCACCGATACCAAGTCAGCAATAAGATTGTCGTACACGGCAGAAAAAGTGATCAGGTTCTGACACTCGGTGACAAAGTCATCGCGAATATCTTCGTCGAGAACCACATCTAAGATCGTTCTGTCCTGTTCCGAAACAATGCTGTCTATATCACTTTTTCTATCGATGTAAGACCACAGACTGTCTTCCAACAGTCGACGATTCAACTGAATAGAACGCTCCTGGTCACCTTCGAGTAGCTGTTGCGTATAATCAGAAAGGTTCTGACCCGACAGTTTTTCCTTGTCAAACAGCGAAGCACCCTCGAGGATCAAATTAAGCTCGGAGATTAATTCTGACAATAAAAAACCAGCCGCTTTTTCCTCTATAAATTCAGAATCAAAGAGCTTTTTCCCTTCAAAAGTGAAGCGGCTTTTAAGATAACTTACGAAATCACTGTCGGTGTTGGACATGGCGCCCAACAGCCCTTTCACATCTTTGATATCAACAGGTTTCAGAAGGTAACTGCTGGCGTCTTCATCCCCAATATGCTCTATCAGTGCTGCCAGGTTGTCCCGGGCACTGGCTTTCCAGCGATTGTACAGGTGCAAACCTGCCAGCAAACACAACTCCTGCTTGGCATTTTCGTAATTTTTGGTGGGTTCACCAAAAATCAATTGCGCTATCCGGCCGCGTTCATCGCCCACGGCAGCTTTTTTGTCGGAGTAGTTTTTCCAAGCCTTACTGAGCACATCTTCATAGAGAATTTTATCCGGATCTTGCAACCAACCCAAAAACCCTGAGCGTCGCTCAAGATGAATTCTCTGAGCCAGCTCACCTGGCGGAATCTCCACTTCAGCCAGACGACCGTATTGAGTGGTCGTTGTGCTCTTGATGCGTTTTCTCAAACCAAGATAACGCATGTAACGATAGGCTGATCCGAAGACATTGGGATAAGCGGTTGGAGAGGTACGCAGCTTTAGGGTTGTACTCGCGTTGAGGGCGGACAAATATTCAGTCGGGTTTAAATAACGATTAAGATTACGTTTGTAGTGATCGATTATTTCCGGGTGATCAACAACAAATTGCCGCGTCGAATCTTCAATAGACTGAATACCCGAAACAATGACATCGCGTAAATTCCCTATGTTTTCTGCTTCACCCGGGTCGTAATCAATCACACCATCAATATTTCCCTGACGATAAAGCTCGTAGGAAGAAACACCCACAAACTTTGCACATTCCTGCCACGAAAGATTGTATCGCCTGACAAGATTCGCAAGCGCCTTCGGATGAATCGTGTTGAACACACCTGTTCGAGCACACAAAAGCAGGTTACTTGCCGCCAGAGGTATGGCGCCACCAGAATAGCCTTGCCCAACAATAATACCCAGTGTAGGCACGTCGACATTGCAAAGCTCTGCAATGAGTCGCGAAATCGAGTGCGCCTGATTATTCGCGTTAGCTTCCTCGTATGGATCAGCTCCAGGAGTGTCCATAAAAGTCACAATAGGCATTGACCTTATTGCGAAATCAGCCGCCATTCTTGCTGCTATTTCGTGATGCTCAGGTCCCCAGACACCTGTTGCATGGGCTCTGTCCTGCGCTATCAAACCTATTTTCCGAACGGCGTCTCCAAACTGCATACTCAACTCAGCGCAGTAGAATGGCCCCATCTCAATGACATTGGAGACTGGCACATTGAGNNCTTGCACCGGGACGCGTCGATTCTTCCGTGGGTGCGACCGTCGCAGCGATGTAAGCATCAACTTCCATGTTGCGAAGTTGCTCTAGTTTTACCTCGATTTGCTTCTCTGACAGAAGCCCCTTGATGACCGTGTCAGGTTGTTTTTGAGGAAAAAGAGAGAAATCTTGCGCCAGGTCTTCGGCGTTTAAATAGAGCTCGTCAACTGACGTTGATTCTTGCGCCATACTATATGGTTTCCAATTTGTGATGCTTGATAAATAGCCGTGGTGGGTCGTACCGTTTAAAGCGCGTAATTTACTCTAATGCGCGTCAGCTTTCAATCAGTATAAAACCGCGCAACCCACATAAGCATTTGATTATAAACAACTAATCCTGAACAGCAGGAATAAGCCCGATCTTAGAGCGCCATTCTTTAGGACCGGAGACATGTACCGAATCTCCCTTGGAATCGACTGCGACGGTCACAGGCATATCTTCGACCTCAAACTCATGAATCGCCTCCATGCCCAACTCTTCAAAAGCGACCACCCTCGATTTTCGAATCGCCTTAGAAACAAGGTACGCCGCACCGCCAACTGCCATCAAATATACCGCCTTATGGTCACGGATAGCGTCGATCGCTGCTGGGCCACGCTCCGCTTTTCCCACCATCCCGAGCAACCCGGTTTTCTCGAGCATCATTTCCGTGAATCCATCCATCCGTGTGGCCGTTGTAGGTCCGGCCGGGCCTACAATTTCTTCACGAACAGGATCAACTGGGCCAACGTAGTAGATGAACTTACCTTTAAGATCCACACCTTCTGGCAGGCCTTTACCTTCGGCAAACAAATCACGGATTCGCTTATGGGCAGCATCGCGCCCGGTCAACATTTTGCCTGACAGTAGAATCGTTTCACCTGGTTGCCAATCCAACACATCTGTTTCGGTCACCGTGTCAAGATTAACCCTTCTGGTGCCAGCCCCCACTTCCCAAGTAATTTCAGGCCAGTCTTCAAGTTTAGGCGCCTTGAGATCTGCGGGACCAGACCCATCGAGTGTAAAATGGGTATGCCTGGTCGCGGCACAATTCGGGATCATGGCAACGGGTAAATTTGCAGCATGGGTTGGGTAATCCATTATCTTGATATCAAGCACGGTTGTCAGACCGCCCAGCCCCTGCGCGCCGATACCCAGACCATTAACCTTCTCAAACAACTCTAGTCTGAGCTCTTCTATCCTTGATGACGGTCCCCGTGCCTGCAACTCATGTATGTCTATAGAATCCATGAGCGAGCGTTTAGCCAATAGCATGGCTTTTTCCGCTGTACCCCCGATCCCAATCCCTAACATGCCGGGCGGGCACCAACCTGCGCCCATTGTTGGCACGGTCTTCAGCACCCAATCAACAATACTGTCTGCGGGATTGAGCATCGCCAGTTTGGATTTCGCCTCTGAGCCCCCCCCTTTGGCTGCGACATGCACTTCAACTTTGTCGCCTGGCACAAGCTCTGTGTGAATGACCGCGGGGGTATTATCTTTGGTATTGGTTCTTTTACCCGCCGGATCCGCAAGTACCGAAGCCCGAAGCACGTTATCGGGAAGCAGATAGGCTCGCCGCACTCCCTCGTTGATCATATCCTCTAACGACTGGTCAGTTTCAAAACGAACGTCCATACCGACGGAGATAAAAACATTGACGATCCCTGTATCCTGGCAAAGCGGTCGCTGACCCTCAGCACACATCCTTGAATTAATTAGGATTTGTGCCATCGCGTCTTTCGCTGCTTTAGATTCTTCCCGTTCATAAGCCTCGTTGACCGATTTGATAAAATCCGCCGGGTGATAATAGGAAATATACTGCAGGGCATCCTGAATGCTCAAAATAAGATCATCTTTAGTGATAACAGTCATTGGTTTCTCCTGGTCCTCTTGCCTTCTGCTCAGTCTGCGTACATCAAACGAACAAGTGATTCAGCGATACATACCGGCTTCTTGCCACCTTC
>ENA-UZXA01005441-UZXA01005441.1-metagenome-genome-assembly--contig:-Day-1-1m-contig-5441_pt1 | contig 13384 bp, 16 predicted proteins | sample MGYA00260336_ERZ794896 | MGnify/ENA metagenome assembly ERZ794896
ATCAAAAAGCATTTAAAGATTCAAAGTATACTTTGTTGGGTAAAGACGCATGGTATATTGATAATCAGGATATAAAATAAATGAGTTTAAAATGAAAAAGAATGCCTTCCCTATAATACTTGCAATATTGATATTAATAACAATAGCAGCAAAGTATTTGCAATAGATTTCATCAAATGAAACGCCTCTCGGTCAAATTATTAGTGTGATGTTATGAAGTAAAAAGATTTTTATATTTTTTTATGAAATATATATTATCAATCTTAGTTACTCTCTCTCTTTTTATTTTTTTATTTTTTATTGGCTGTAATGATCAAGATAAAAATGTAAATCAAAACGATTATCTTTTTGAAAAGCCCCAAGCTATAATTGCCAAAATGACCCGCGGAATCAATATAGGCAATACTCTTGAACCTCCTCACGTAGGAGATTGGAACAATAAATTTATCGAAGAATATTTTTTTGATGATTATGTAGAAGCAGGATTTAATACTGTTCGAGTGCCCATCCGATGGGAAAAGCATACGTTAGAGGTTCCTCCTTATACGGTTTCAGAAACGTGGCTCGATACCATTGAAAAAGTTATTGACTGGGGATTAGAACGCGACCTATTTATTATTATAAACGCGCATCATGATTGGTGGTTAGTAAACAACTATAATTCTTTAGAAGTTCGTAATCGTTTTCATAGTATTTGGAACCAGATAGCGTTTCGTTTTAAAGATAAACCACCCCATCTTCTTTTTGAAATTATCAACGAACCTCACGGTATGACGAAAGAAAATGTTGATGAGCTTAACAAAGATATTTTAAAAATCATTCGAGAAGAAAACCCTCAGCGTATTGTGATTTATGGAGGCCATAGCTGGTCAAATTCTGACCATCTCCTTTCAGCTCGTATTCCCAATGATGAATATATTGTTGGCTATTTTCACTCATACGACCCCTGGGATTTTGCTGGTAAAGGAAATGGAATTTGGGGGTCTGATTATGATATTGAAAGGATAAAATCTAAATTTAATCAGGTTAGTCAATGGTCAAAAAAAAATAATATTCCTGTTATGCTTAGTGAATTTGGTGCAATTCATGATTGCGATTATAATTCTCGAATGCTACACTATTTTACTTATGTAAAAGAAGCGCTACGCAACGAAATTGCATTTCAAGCATGGGATGATGGTGGAAAATTTAAAATATACGATAGAGAATCACGATTATGGCCAGAAGTTAAAGATATTCTGATTCATACCTATATTGATGGGCCAGAAAAACTTAAGGCCCATTACATAAATGACACTCAAGCTTATTTAACTTGGATAAATAATAATGATCAATGTTCAAAAATCATTATTGAAAAGAAAAGAAATTTACTGTTATTTGAAAACATTGCTGAATTAGATTCAAATATTAATGAATACATAGATAATTCATCAGGTGTGGTAAATGCTACCTATCGTGTAATATCTGTTTGTGAAAATAGTGTTCGTAAATATTCAAACCCCTTTAAGGTGCAGCGATGAAAAAAAATAACATTATTGTTTTCATTGCTTCTTGTCTTTTCAACCTAAAAACTCAACATAGAACACCTTTTAGGGGGTGTACCCTTCAAATAAAGGATAATTAAATGTTTAAAATTTTCAAACCTTATATTCTACTACTATTAACATCATCATTTGCTTATGGCCAAGACTGGCCAGAACTTGGTAGATATTTTGAAAATAATAAGAAATATGCTCGGTCCTCTGATAATGAAGATAGAGTTGTTTTTATGGGTAATTCAATTACTGAAGGATGGTCCACTATTCTACCAGAATTTTTTAAAGGTAAATCATATATCAATAGAGGNNATTAGTGGTCAAACTACTCCTCAAATGTTAATTCGATTTCGACCAGATGTCATTGACCTTAATCCAAAAGTAGTTGTAATTCTTGCAGGCATCAATGATATTGCAGAAAACACAGGCCCATCTACAGTAAAAATGATTTCCGATAATATTATTTCAATGGCAGATTTGGCAAAAATTAATGGAATCAATGTAATCATTTCATCTATTCTACCAGCAAAAAGTTTTCCTTGGAACCCGGGCATCAACCCGCCACCAAAGATATCTGCAGTTAATAAAATAATAGAACAATATGCTAAAGAAAATGGAATGATATATCTTGATTATTATTCTTCAATGGTTGATAAAAATAATGCATTAATAGAGGATTATGGCTCTGATAGTGTACATCCAAATAAAAAAGGTTACAAAGTAATGTCAGTGCTAGCAGAAAAGGCAATTTTTAAAATACTAAACCAGAATTAAACAATTATGAACTGCTTTCTAATTAGGTTAACTAAAGGAAACGCCTCCGGGTCATTATTTGTAAGTTTGTTGTTATGTTTAATTGGAATATCATAATGAAAAAGCTAATTCTTTTTTTACTGTTTGTGCCGTTAGTTTCTTTTGGGCAGGAATATTATGTGTCTGCAAGGGGGGGGTTAAATGTTCGTGAGGCTCCTGATGCTAAAGCAAAGAAAATTGAAACACTTCTTTACGGTCAAAAAGTAACTGTAGAATCTGAAACAGGGATTAAATTGACTATAAATGATTTCGACCAAAAATCAGGAGATACAAAAATCATTGAAGGTGAATGGGTAAAAATAGAATATGCAAAAACATTCTATACAATTCTTGGTGATGGAGATATTTACTCTGATCCTTATGAAATTAAAAAATATGAGGGATATATCTTTAACGGTTTTTTAAAAGAAGTCTCTTTTCCTCAATATATAGATGAAAACTATATTGATTTTAATTCTATGGATAATATATACCTCCCAAAAGGTACAGTTGTATATTTTAACGAAGATGATAAAGCTTATGAGAGTAATCCCTCAATTATTGAATATTTTAAGAATGTTGAAAAACCAAAAAGTCTGACCAGTTGTTATAAATATAAATCAGGAATTTTATTTTCTGGAATAGCATATGATATTATTCTTTCCGACCCCTTTTACGAAATCAACCCCATCAATTATAGTTCAAAAAAATATAAGTCAGGTCCAAAAATTGATATTTATATAGCTGAGTTTAAAAATGGAGTATTGACTGGCAAACAAAAAAAAATTGACCCCTTAGAAGAAATTGAAACAGAAAAAATAAAAACTATAGAATTAGATCAAATCGGCGTTGAAAAAGAAATTGTGGTTAAGTATTCTGATTTAACAATTGAATTTGGCGATTTACAAGAATATGTATATGTGAATGATGTAGCTTTTTTTGATCTTGATGGGAATAGAATCCCTGACTTCCCTCCTTTTAATTTTTGGGTAAATAATCGTGAGAGCTTTTTATTTGATATGAATAATAAAAATAAGTTCTTGAAAATTAAATATTTCCCAGAGTATATCGAACCAAGGGGAGAATACGGGATTCAAGATAAAATTCATTTTTTTGATTCTGATTGTAATTTATATGATATTGTAAAAGAAGTTGAAGTAATAGAAGACTTTAATGTAAAAGTAAAATCTTATAAAAATCTGCTTATTGGTAAATGGCAAAGTACAGATGATGAAAATAACTTTGTAGAGTTTACGAAAGATGCAAGAATTGAAACATATGGTGATTATGAGGATACTGAAAGATATTCAATTTCTAATTCTTGTAAAAATGGTGGTGAAATAGAGTCTAATGAAGATAACTATATTTCTGGATGGATGAGTGAATTGTGTTGGTATATCATTTCAGTAGATGATAAAAACCTATCTCTTTCGTTTGTAGGTAGAGGAAATACGTTGAACTATAAAAGAATAAAATAAATGATTAAGTAATGAAACCTTATATAATAAGGTTATTAATTGACTATTTATGTAGCAGTCTTACTGCTAAAATATAAAATTGATAATATTAATTGGTTAAAAGGTATTAAGTTGATAATACAATCTTATTAAAGGAGATTATGATGAAAAAAAACAATATTATAACTTTATTAATTCTAACAACCACCTGTATATTTTTAAATGCTCAAGATAATTCCGTTGAGAAAAAACCAGAAAAAATGCTTATTGAAGGCGAGATTGTAGGTCTTGCTTGTTATACTTCAAGTGGATTGATGGGAAGTGAGCATAAATCTTGCGCTAAAAGATGTCTTACTCGTGGTACACCTGCGGGAATATTAGACAAAGATGGTAATCTATTTGTTATTGCTGCTCCAAGCCCTGGTTATTCCGCTTATGCAGCAGAAACTATAAGATTAAATGGCTTGGTTATTGATGGAAGAATTAGCCCTGATAAAATGGAAATAGTGAACGATAAGAAGTGGGAAGAGATATCTTTAGTAGGCGGTTCTCCAAAATCTAATTAATTAAAACTAAAAAGCACTTCTTATTCTAATAATTATTTTTGCTACTCTTATCGCATATTTAGTAATAAATAAAACCCCCAATAAAAAGCCACAAGACCCAATAGCCAATCTTCTAATTAAATGAAAAACTATTTAATTCTCTACCCTGCTTTTTCAATGATGTTTTTAACTTTTTTTATTTATATTAAAAATAGACTGGATGCAAATAAGGCATATAAATCAAGGGAAGTTGAAGGTAAGTATTTTAAAACATACGCTGGGAAAGCACCCTATTATCTTGAGACCTCAAGACAAACACTAAAAAATCAATTTGAATTGCCCGTTGTATTTTATTTCTTGGTTATCTTGCTCTATATCAATGAGACTATAACTATCTATGAACTTATGCTTTCATGGGCATTCTCTATTTCTCGCTATTTACATGCTTATATACGATTGACTTCAAATTATGTGCCTTATCGTGCAAAGATATTTACTTTTGGTTATTTCACTTTAATAATTTTATCAATTGATGTATTAATTAGTCTAACTAACCCTCTATGACAATTTATTAAATAAATGAAACGCCTCTGGGTCAAATAAAGGAGAATAAAATGAAAAAAAGAATTATACTATCTATAGCCACGATATTATTTGGTTGCAGCTCTTATCAAGAAATAACGGAACAGGACGTCAAGGATACAATTTTAGGAATGTTTGATTCTTTTTCTGTTGAAAGTGATAATATAAATAATTTCAAAAATTTTGTAACAGATGACTATATATTATATGAAGTAGGTAAGGCAATGACTGCTACAGAATTTATTGAATTCGCAGGTTCTTTTGGTACAATTGAAGATGACTGGATCATAACTGACATGAAAATATCTATAGATAAAAATTCAGCTCATGCATATTATAAAAACAAAGGAAGATTTGTAACTTTGAATAATGGCAAAAAAGAATTGCATAATTACGAATGGCTAGAAAGTGCATATCTCGTTAGAGTTGATGGAAAACTAAAAATAAAATTCTATTTTTCAGATACCATAAATCAATCTGTAGAAACAATCAAATAAATGAGATACCTTTGGGTCAAATAAAGGAAAATAAAATGAAGAAATTATTAAAACTTCATCCTTTTCTATTATTTATTTTCATTACTGGTTGTTATAATAGCCCTACTCCGCCATCAGAAATTACTGGCGTACAGATTTCTGGGTTACAGTATCAACAATTTGATTGTGAAACACTCAATGATGAAATCAATTTTTTAGAAAACCGTGAAAGAGAATTAATTCTTGCTCAAGAAAATAGAATAAAGGAGAGTGAATCACAGCAATGGTGGACGGAAGGAAGTGGCGCAGGTGATGGAATAGAGGCATCAGAATTGAATAGGGTTAAAGGTGAAATAAAAGCAGCTCGTAAAGTATTTGAAAACAAAGAATGTAATGTAACTAAATGAAACGCCTCTGGAAATATATTTGAAAAAATGAAATAATCTGAATGATGATTAAATCAAAAAAACTCTTTTTAATTTGTTTTATCTCGGTTGTTATCGGGAATAACCCTCTGAGAGTAAATCATAACCGATTAAATAATAATTTTATTAAACTGTCAAAAATTAGTAGTATTGAATTTGGTAGTTTAAGCAGGGTAGCATATACTGACGCTGATATAAATGGGCGCAAATATGTAATGGAACTGATGATATCTGCTGGAATGGATGTTAAAATAGATGAAGGCGGAAATATTATTGGGAAATTAAAAGGTAAAGATAACAATCTCCCGCCAATTGCGATTGGATCACATATCGATTCTGTTCCTGAAGGAGGAAGCTTCGATGGGAATGTTGGATCTTTGTCAGCAATTGAAGTAGCTCAGACGATTTGGGACAATAATTATACATTAAATCATCCTCTCGTTGTTGTGATTTTCCAAAATGAGGAAGGTGGCCTTTTTGGTAGCAAGATTATGACAACAGGATTAACTGATTCAGAACTTCGGCTTAAATCCAGTAGCGGATTTACAATAAAAGAAGGAATTGAAAGAATTGGAGGAAACTTTGACAAACTTCAGGATGCTAGGTTAAAGAGAAATGAATGGACTGCTTATGTTGAATTACATATTGAACAAGGTGGCATCCTTTATGATGAAAATTTAGAAATTGGTATAGTAGAAGGTATTGTAGGGATTAAACAGTGGGATGTTACTATAAATGGTTTTGCAAACCATGCTGGTACAACCCCAATGAATCAACGCAATGATGCATTATATGCTGCTTCACAATATGTTCAAACAGTTCATGAAATAGGTAAAAATACACCTGGCAATCAAGTAGCTACTGTTGGGATAATCAAATCATATCCAGGTGCACCAAATGTAATTCCAGGTAAGGTGATCGCAAGTCTTGAAATAAGAGATTTGGACGAAAAAAAAATTGATGCTATCTATAATAAAATTAGACTGTCATCAAAAAAAATAGGTAAAAAAACAGGAACAACATTTCAATTTCAACAAACAATAAATATCGTTCCCGAGCCTACTAATAGATTAATTCGTGAGGCCATTGTAGATGCGTCAAACGATCTGAAATTAAAAAGTAAATATATGCCAAGTGGTGCTGGGCATGATGCACAAGAAATGTCAGTGATATGCCCAATTGGAATGATTTTTGTTCCAAGTAAAAACGGTATTAGTCATTCTCCCAAAGAATATTCATCACCAAAAGATATTTCAAATGGAGCAAATGTTTTACTTCATACTGTCTTGAAATTAGATGAACAATATGATCAATAAAATATTGTCAATTGTATATTTATATTATTTGTTATTGAACTGTTAAAATGAAACGCCTCTGGGTCATATTATTTATAATATTCTTTTCATTGACATGCAATGATACTGACTTTGAATGTGACCAGCATGATATTTCAAATTGCAATAGTAATGATAATAAAACAAATATTAGAGTATTTAATAACAGTGAATACGATTTATGTAATGTAGTAATTAGTATTGATGAAAGTAGAAATCATGGTGAAATTAAAAGTGGTGAAAACACCTGTTATCGTGGATATGATAAAGCTTACAGATATGCATATGTCTCACTTATGATTGATGGTGAAGATTTAGTCATCCAACCTATAGATTATGTTGGAGAAACACCTCTTGGAATTGGTTATTTCACATATTATTTAGATGTAGAAGAAATAAACAACAAAAAACAATTATCTATTACTACTACTACTGACTAAATGAAACGCCTCTGGTTTATATTATTAGTTCCTCTCTTTGCTCAAGAAACTGAAAAAGAAGATTCAACAGTGGTTATATTGAAATCGGGAGAAATAAAACAAGTTCAAAACTCTCGTGCATACATTGAGTTTGTAAACCCATTACAAATGAATATTGAAGTCATTGATGGGGATAGCATCAAATATGATATATATGATATTGAAAGTATTAAAGATAAAACAGGCAAACCTGTATTAAGTAAGATGGCTATCTCTTTCTTGAAGATTGTTAAATCTACCTGTCAGGCGCTTGCATTAATTGGATTGATTTGGGTAATTATCTATTAATATGAAACGCCTCTGGCTCAAATAAAGGACAATAAAATGAAACTCACACTTGTATTCCGCATCTTTGGCGGATTGAATATGCTAACTGGTGCTGGCGCACTTTTTGCAACTAATGCAATGTTAGGCTCTGCTGGTATGACAGTGACCCCCCAACTAATTACTGTAGGACAAGGTTTTGGTGTAGCAGCAATCGCACTGGGGCTGGTTTCTTGGCGGATGGTGGATATTGCCGGTGAGTCTTTATCGGCATACGGTCAACTGTTTGGTATAGTTCAGTTATTACAACTTGCACTAATTGCATATCATCTTGTTACTGGACAAGCCGGCGGACCGCCTGTCTATATAAATCTTGTTGTTGGTGGCGTACTGGCTGCGCTGTTTTTTATGCAGAGTGCCAACTCAGATTCCGGAGAATAAGAAAAATAAAACATTTTTATAATCACAAATTAAAAAGAGCCTCACCTAAGCGTGGGGCTTTTTTGTTTATAGCATTGATAGTATATTCAAATAATCAAAAAGAGGTAAGGAAATGAAGCAAGCAAGCAAGATAATAATGAGAAATTTTATCCTTTTAACAAGCCTAAGTATTATATCTTCATGTGAGCAACCATTTGCTAAAATTAAGGTAACTGATGAAAAGTCCAAAATAATTGAGAAAATATTTCAGGAAGTATCAGCAGAAAATACCGATTATATTGAAGAGGCCTTCTCTGATGAGATGAAAATGGTTAATCCAAAAAAAGTTGAATTTGACAAAACAAGTTTTATTTCTGGAATTAAAGACATGTATGATTTATTTGATAATATCACATTTGAATCTTCAGATGGAAATGCAGATGGATCAGAAATAGAAACAAACTATTATTCTAATGGTAAAGTTTGGACATCCATATGGAATAATTTTAGTGCTACTGGAAAATACACTGGTCAACAAATCAATATTCCATTTCATATATCATATCAATGGGAGGAAAATAAAATCATTGAGGAATTTCAATTTTATGATATGACAGCTTTTGAAAATGAAGCAACGGCCAGAAATGCTCAAAATAATATTTCTCCAATGTCTGGAAAAATTGTTCAAAACGATGAAAAATCAAAAACGGTGACAAGATTTATGAAAGCATATATTAACAATAATCTTTCATCAGTAAAAAATATCTTTTCAGAAAGTGCAATTATTCAGATTAACGATGTTGATGTTTCATTTGATGAGCTAAATACTGGTTTTTCAGATGGGCATAATTATTTTAATGACATTGCTCATAGTAATGTAACAGTTACGACTATGTACTATAATAATGGTGAAGTATTTACTAACTCTTGGTATGATTGGTCCGGAATTTCAAAAGCAACAAATGATACATTAAATATTCGTGGATATGCTTATTACAAATGGGAAGGTGATAAGATTGCTAAAATGCATAATGCGTTTGATCCAACACTATATAATCAGGAATTAACCAGGTAAATTATATTGTTCAGCCTTAGGCTAAATAAGTAATAAGTAAAAACATTTTTATGAGCACAAATTAAAAAGAGCCTCACCTAAGCGTGGGGCTTTTTTGTTNNTTGGATATGAGTTCCATAGAAACGATATAAAACATAATAATTATTGAGGTTAACTTGAACACTAAATTAGTCATGACTTTAAGCGCCATTATTATGGCCATCATCGGTATTTCAGCTTCTTTTATTCCTCATGAAATACTCACTTTTATTGGGCTACCAACTAATCAACCATTGCCTCTGCTAATTCAGGTTATGGGTGCAATGTATTTTGCTTTTGCAATGCTTAATTGGATGTCTAAAGGAAGTATTATCGGTGGAATTTATAATCGTCCGATAGTTATGGCTAATTTGACACATTTTGTCATTGCTGGACTTGCCTTAATTAAAGGAATATTATCTAATCCAAGTCTCTCATACATAATTTGGTCAATCGCAATTATTTATTCAATTTTTGCAATATTATTTGGAATTGTGGCATTCAATCATCCTGTTAGTGAGAACAAAATAGATAATCAGACTTCAAGCGAAGAAGAAGAGTAGCCCCACATAGTTAGATTATTTTTTGTAAGTTCCTGTATGAAACGCCTCTGGGTCATATAAAGGAGAAAGAAATGAAGAAAATTAATCTATTTATTACAGTTTTATTGCTGAGTTTTCTAAACTCTTGTAATAATCAATTAGATTCAGACTTTTTAACTGTAAAAACAGCAATTGATAATCAAAATAGAGCTTACGAGGACTTTTATAATAATAAGCAGGTTCAAAAACTTGCTGAATTACATACAATTAATGCAATAGTTATGCCTCCAAATTCAAAAATGGTTAAAGGTAGAGAAGAAATTATGAAGATGCTAAATAATGAAGTTCAATTAGGTGAGCAAGATATAAAATTTGAGACACTTGAGCTTACTGTTGCTAACGACCTTGCGTATGAAACTGGACTTTATAATCTTAATGTTAAGCCGAAGAAAGGTGAGCCTTTTAATGATAAGGGTAAATATATTGTAATTTGGAAAAAAGATTCAGATGGTCAATGGTTAATGGAAATAGATATATGGAATAGCGATTTACCTGTAAAGAAAAATTAAATGAAACGCCTCTGGGTCAAATATCTCTCACTTATACTAATTGTAGCGCAGGCCTCTGTTTTATTTTCATGTACTATGAATCCTGAATCAAATGGTTCAGCTAATTATACTAAAAAAATTATAAAAATAGCAATGCGTGATGGAGTAACATTAAATACAGAAATTTATACTCCAAATTCTTCAGATGGAAATCTTCCTATACTATTAACACGCACACCTTATGGATTAAGGTATGATAAATCAGGAATACATTCATCTTTGAGTACTTATTATAAAGAATTAGCAGCAGATAAATATATTTTTGTTTTTCAAGATATCAGAGGAAGATATAGTTCAGGTGGCAAGTTTAGAATGCTCCGTACTCCAATAAAAAAGGATATAGAAGCAGAAGTTGATGAAGCAACTGATACTTATGATACTGTTGAATGGTTATTAAATAATTTAAACAACCATAATAATAAAGTTGGAATATTGGGTATATCTTATGGAGGTTGGTTAACTGCAATTGCTTTGACTGATCTACATCCTGCAGTAAAAGCTATTTCTCCTCAGGCCTCCCCTTCAGATATGTTCATTGGAGATGATTTTTATCATAATGGTGCATTTCGACTTGCTCCTTCTTTTGGGTATGCAGCTTTGATGGAACGTTCAAAAGAAAATTATCCTTTTGATTTTGGTAATGAGGATGTTTATGATTTTTATTTGAATCTTGGTCCATTATCAAATGCAAATAAAAAATATTTCTTTGGTGATTTACCAACTTGGAATGATTTTATGAACCATAGTAATTACGATGAGTTTTGGAAAGAAAAAGAAGTCACACAATATCTAGAGAATATTGACGTTGCTGCATTAAATGTAGCTGGCTGGTGGGATGCAGAAGATTTTTATGGTCCAATGAAAATATATGAAAAATTAGAAAAAAATGATCAGTCTGGTATTAACAGTTTAGTTGTTGGACCTTGGCGTCACGGTGGGTGGGCTCGTGGAAAAGGAGACAGTTTAGGAGCTATTGGCTTTGGTAGTAATTCATCAATTTATTATAGAAAAAATATTCAGGCACCATGGTTTGCACATTATTTAAAAGGAAGAAATATAACTACTCATCCAGAAGCTCATGTCTTTGTAACTGGTTTAAACCAATGGAAAAGTTATAATGCATGGCCACCTATAAATGAAACCAAATCCACAAAATTTTATTTTATTTCTAATGGTACAATCTCAAATACTCCTACTAATAGCAATGCTGGTGAAAAGTTCCGTACATATATTTCTGATCCAAATAATCCGGTTCCCTACACAAAAAGACCAATTAAAGGATTTTGGCAAGGAGCTCAAGCTTTATGGAAAGTTGAGAATCAGAATTTCATAAGTAATAGAGATGATGTTTTAACTTGGCAATCGGAGCCTTTAAATGAAGAAATCGAAATTGCTGGTGAGGTTATTATTAATCTATTTGTCTCTTCAACTGGTACAGATGCAGATTTTGTTGCAAAGTTAATTAATGTTTATCCTAAAGATTTATCTAATCCAGCTATGGATAATTATCAGTTAATGATTGCAGATGAAGTTATGCGCTCAAAGTTTAGAAATGATTTTTCTAATCCATCACCATTAGTAGCCGATGAAATCACACCCATTAAAATTTCCCTTGGTACGAGAGCGCACAGGTTTAATAAAGGTCATCGTATTATGGTTAAAATTCATAGTACTTGGTTTCCACTAATTGATCGTAATCCACAAAAATTTATTGAAATTCCAAAAGCCAAAGAAGAAGATTATCAGAAGGCAAAACATACAATTTATTTATCAGGTCCTAATTCCACATTTTTGGAGTTACCTATATTAAAAAAATAGAATAAATAATTGAGATGGTGGGCCTTAGTATTTCGTTTTTATATAAATTTTAAATCGAGTTTTATTCTTCATGGAATAATAGGTAATTTTAAAAATTAAAAAGATCACTTTATGCTCGACTATAATTCACTCGATAATTCTACAAAACAAAATTTAAAAGAACAGATTACAAATTGTGCTCATGCAATAGGTGGAAAAAATCATTTTCTTAGTCTTATTGAAGAAATTCGAGAAGAACGAATACATCCTTTACTTTCAAAGGATTCATCTTTTCGTTTTAGTCATGGTTTAGTAAAATGGGGAAAAGTTATTTTCAAAGATAAAGTAGACCTGCTTATAACAATTACTAAAGATCGAGAAAACAATGAAAATCTTATGCTTAAAAAAGGAGATAAAAACTATAAGACAATTATCAACTTTCTAAGAACACTAGGCCCAATAACCTTTGAAGTACACCCTAAAAATAAAAAAGATGGTGATGGTTTTAATTTGCATGCGTTTGATATTATTGATGAAAATACTTCTCATCTAAATTTTATGTTTGATGTTGTATTCTTTTTACCACTCTACATTGTTAAAAAATTATTTAAGGGTCCAATAAATAAAAAAATAACGACTTAAGAGTTATTTTAGAAAAAGGGAAGTTTGATTATAAAAAAAATGAGATTGCAAGAACAAGATTCACCTACGAATAAAATAACTGTTATGACTATCATTATACTCACAATCTTAATAATTTTTACCGCGCCCTTAGCTTCGCAGGAAACCCAAATTTCTTTTACGACGACTGAAGGCACATGGGTTTCGCTTGATGTGGCTCCAGATGGGAAGTCTCTAGTATTCGATCTACTAGGAGATGTGTATGCGTTACCACTAGATGGTGGCCGAGCTCATCCGGTATTAACCGGCAGGGCATTTCAATCTCAGCCTCGTCTTTCGCCAAACGGGCGACTAATTACTTACGTGAGCGATGAGTCGGGTACCGATAATATTTGGATTGCTAAAGCTGATGGT
>ENA-UZXA01000003-UZXA01000003.1-metagenome-genome-assembly--contig:-Day-1-1m-contig-3_pt1 | contig 13236 bp, 8 predicted proteins | sample MGYA00260336_ERZ794896 | MGnify/ENA metagenome assembly ERZ794896
AAGAAATTTCCTCTTACATGAAAGATCATAGTAAGCCGCAGGAGGATGATCCGGACAATTTTGAACTCAATTTTACTTACCACAATACTGACTCCTTTTACATCATCTCAATCAAGGAAGATCTGGCACTGCTGACTGCTGACTGCAAACTATTGCTTGAAAAAGTAGTTGAGAATCCTCCTGATTCTCAACTACACAATGAAGCCATTGAACAATATCTAAATCAACTTCACGAACTGCGTCAATACTCTGTGCAGATTGAAACTGCCCTTCATGAATATGAGGAAAACATTATGAAGATTGAGGAAGATATCTCGAATAACACACTGTGTAATTAACCAATTGATCCAACTGTTTCAAACTATTTTTGTTACATACATTATCAAAAATNNCTCAGGATATTTTTTCAAGTTCATACGCACTTGCTGATTCCATAAATTTCTGGAAGCGTGATAAAACCTGCACCGGATCTTCAAGCAGTCCTTCTACAAGCATTGAATTCTCGTAAAGCTGTTCAACAGAATCTTCAAGAAACGGATGTTTCTTGTCTTTCTGTAATATTTCTGAGAGATTCTGAATTATTGGATGGCTCATGTTAACTTCCATGTTGCGCTTTTCGCCCTGAAATTTCTGATCCATCATTTTCATCATCTTTTCCATTTGAGCCGTCATTCCGTCCTTTGGTGTTACCAGAGAGCAAGGACTGTCAACCAGACGTTTTGAGTCCGAAACTCCACTTACCCGGTCTTTCAGCTGTTTTTCGAAAAAAGCAATGATATCATTCTTTTCCTCTTTCGAGAGTGACGATTCCGGTGCTGAAATATCGCTGTCATTAATTTCATCAATATCACCCTGAGAAATATTTTTTAGTGTTTTTCCATCATATTCCCGTAAATCTGCAATCATGAAATCATCTATTTGATCCGTCATGAACAAAACCTCCAGACTTTGCTTACGGAAATATTCCAGGTTCGGATTGTGAAGAATTGCTTCTCGTGAACCTCCTGTTACATAAAAAATATCTTTTTGTTCTTCACGCATACGTCCNNCAGATCCATCAGCCGGTTTTTATTTTTAAAATCTGCAGAAACACCTTCTTTGATCAATGTCCCGTATTGCTGCCAAAATTTGCCGTATTTTTCTACATTCTGTTCTGACAAAGACTGCAGTTCTTTCAATACACGTAAAGTTAAACTGTTTTTTATTTTTTCGATCAATGCGTTTTTCTGCACATTTTCCCGTGAGACATTCAGTGGAATATCTTCTGAATCAACCACCCCCTGCACAAAACGTAAATAAGATGGGAATAAATGTGTGTTGCCTGACTGAATCAAAACTTTCTGTGCATAAAGAGCGACATCTTTGCTCTCACGCGCATACAGGACTTCGTTGCCGATTGACTCAGGAAAATACAACAGCGCATAATACTGAATTGGCGCATCAATGTTAAAATGCAAATGGTGCAAAGGATCCTGTTGGGTATGCGTAATTTGCTTATAGAACTCTGTGTATTCATCTGTCTTCACTTCTGATTTTGCTTGAGTCCAAATCGCTTTTACCTGATTAATCGTTTTATCCTTGAGTTTTACCGGAAAAGGCAGGTAATTCGAGTATTTTTTAATAATTGACTCCAGCCGCCACTCACTACAGAATTCCTTCGCATCCTCCTTGAGAAATATCGTAATGCGTGTTCCACGTTGATTATTAACTGCCGGACTAAGCTCGTACTGACCTCCTCCTCCTGAAGACCATTGCCAGGCTTGAGCATCAACCTGCCAGGAACGGGTGGTTAATTCCACACGATCTGCTACCATGAATACCGAATAGAAACCAACTCCAAATTGACCTATCAGGTTTTCGGCTGATTTTTTCTCAGCTTTTGCTTGCTGCAAAAATTTAAGTGTTCCGGAATTTGCTATTGTACCAAGATTTTCAACAAGTTCATCCTTGGTCATTCCACACCCGGTATCCTCAATCACGATCTGTGACTTGTCCTCATCAAAGGTAATGGCAATCTGCAAATCTGCGTCTTTGTCCAGAACATTTTCCTCTGTCAAAGTTGTGAGTTGTACCTTGCTTAAGGCGTCTGAGGCATTTGAGACTAATTCGCGTAGAAAAATTTCGCGTTCTGTGTAAAGAGAATGTACCAAAATTTCGAGCAATTTCTGCATCTCTGCTTGATATTCATGAACTTCCGCTTTTGGTTTTGTTTTTTTACTCATAAAGTTCTTCCTGGATGTGAAAATGATATTCTATTATTTGTTTTAATTGACCTTTTATACTACTTTAATATAAGCAAAATGAAAAGTAATTTCTTGATATTTAGCAAGTATATTTCTTCAAATAAGCATGCATAACAGATCAATAAATATTTTACTTTTAACAACGGTTCTGACCTTCAGTACGCTTTACGTACCACAACCTATTTTACCATTACTGGCAGAGGATTTTTCGGTTTCCGGAAGTGAAATTTCGCTGCTCATTTCCTTAACTCTATTTCCTTTGGGACTTACTCCAATTGTTTACGGTTATTTAATCGACAATATTTCCGCGCGCACGATACTGCACTGGTTTATCGGAATTTTAGCAGTTACAGAACTTTCGCTTGCTTTCGTTATGGACTTCCGGATTATGCTAGGACTGCGTTTACTACAGGGGCTTTTACTGCCCGCCATTTTCACCGCTATTGTAACCTACATCAGCAACCTGTCCGCGACACATCAACGACAAAAGTCAGTCAGCCGTTACATCGCGGCTACAATTACGGGCGGATTTGCAGGTAGATTTATAACAGGCCTCATTTCAGATTACAGTGACTGGCGAACTGCGTTTATTGTATGGAGTATTGGTTTACTCATTGCGTGGAGCCTGCTCTGGAAATTACAAAAAGATATCCCGGCTCAGTGCAACATCCTGCAGATTTCCGGAATTTGGCAAATGCTCAAACGTCCTTTGCATTTTCGGGTTTACCTGACAGTTTCAATAGTTTTTTTCGGTTTTGCCTCTGCTTTAAATGTACTACCTTTTCGTATCAAGGACATTTCACCGGAGGCGACAGAATCGTTGATTGCATCCGCCTATATGGGATACTTGATGGGTGTGCTGGTTTCACTCAACGCACAGAGAATATGTGCCAGACTTGGCAGTGAAATCAAAAGTACTATCCTTGGAATCCTCTCCTTTGGCGTAGGTTTTTTACTATTCTCAAGTACAAATCTGATCATCATTATTTTTGCGGTTTTTATTTTCAGCACAGGATTTTTTCTAATGCATTCCACTTTATCCGCGTACATCAATCATCACACCCAATCTCAGCGCGGTGTTGCAAACGGGCTTTATATTTCTTTTTATTATACAGGCGGATCTTTAGGCAGTTATTTCCCGCTCATCATTTATCATAACTGGGGTTGGTATCCTTATTTGATACTGGTAATAATTTCGACCATTCTGGGATTAAGTATCGTCTTAGGACTGAATGAAGCAGAAAAAAAATTAAATGAACAAGTGTAATTTGCCTGCCCCTGAAGTAAGGTTGAAAAGAGAGTAATTATTCTAAATTTATGCTAGACACCTTGAAAAGCATGGAATCCGCACAGGGACTTTAAAGATCTCTTGGTTTTGCTGAAACAACTCCTTATTAACACAATCCACATCCGGAGGTTGTGTTTTTTGAACTTGAATTGAATAAACGAACATCAGATTAACATTGTTGCAAATACTTTTATTTGCATTTATGTATTATCTTGGTTATCCTGACTGAATTATAATTAAGGTATGTATATGATTTGTACTTTAAACAAAAAAACTTGAATAAGGTATGGAAAAAACAATTATTCCGATTGCAAGTGGCAAAGGTGGTGTAGGTAAAAGCTTTGTAGCAGCTAATCTGTCAATTGCATTAGCCGAACTTGGCAAACAGGTTATTGTAGCAGACCTTGATTTTGGAGGATCAAACCTGCATACCTGTTTAGGCATAAAGAACATTCATCCCGGTATCGGAGATTTTATACGAGCACGATACAGCGAACTGAATAATTTGCTGGTAGAAACAGAACATGAGAACCTCAAGTTTCTTGCTGGTGATGTAAGAAGTCCTTTTCTGGCAAACATGCACCATGCACAAAAAATGCGCCTCATTAGCAATCTGAAACAATTGGACTGTGAATATTTAATATTAGACCTTGGAAGCGGGAGTACATACAATACTTTGGATTTTTTTGGTATGACTCATCTGGGAATGGTTATCACGACTCCAGAGCACACTTCAACTATGAACATGCTCACTTTCATCAAACTTTTAGCTTTTAGAGTAATTGAGCGTTCTATGCCTAAGAACACATTCCTTGATGAAAAGATGAGACACTCTTTTAACCGTACGGTGATGGAAGAATTCTTAACAGTGAGGGGGCTATTGGATGAAATTTCTAAAATTGACAGAAATGTCGCAGAACGAGCCGAACAGAGCTGGATTCGTTATAGGCCGAGGATTATATTTAACAAATGTAATTTGCCAGGAGAATTAGATATACTCCCTTCAATGGCAAATCATTTCCATCAAACTTTAATGCTAAGAGGCGATTTTTTTGGTTGCCTATTTACTGATACTGCTGTTACAAGAGCCTTTCAGGAACGTAAGACATTGAAAAAAGTGGAACCATATTCACATGTTCTTGAAGACATCAACCTGCTTGCCGACAGAATAACTCGCCTTTGGAAACAACCCATTAGGAATAGTGCTAAACTGCTACAACATAATGCAAAAAATCTTTTTGAGAAAAGGTTAAAAAACTAGCACGAATGGTAAACAATGCCCGCACAAAAGCGTATCGAACTGGTAATTACTGGCAAAGTTCAAGGTGTAGGTTACCGCTATTCAGTGAAGCTCAAGGCTGATTCTCTAGGGATAAGAGGATATGTCATGAACCAACACGATGGGTCAGTTTTCGCAACAGCACAAGGGGAAATTTCTGAATTAAATAATTTTGTTGAATGGTGCTATATAGGCCCTCAGGAAGCTTTAGTAAGAGATATCAAAAAGACATTTGGAACAGTCAAAGACTTCCGTGAGTTCAGCGTTCTTTACTAATTTACCTCTCAGTATTGTATATATCATCCTTCCTGTTGATTGAAGACACAAAAAGATAGCCCAAAGTTTACACAAAAATATTTTTCATTTTTTCAGCAAATACTTTTACATCAACAGGCTTGACAACATAAGCATTCAAACCTGCTTTGAATGCAGCAACTATGTCTTCCTGCATTCCATTTTCTGTAACAATCAAAACAGGAATTTGCTTGAGGTTTGGATCGTAGCGGATTTGCTGCAGAAGTTCCAACCCGCTCATTTTGGGCATTTCCATGTCAGCAATTACAAGATCAAAAAGGCCTGATTTAAGTCTTACCAAAGCAGAGTTACCGTCCGACACCTCTTCTATATTGTCAAACCCCAACTGTTCAAGAGTAATAACCAATACCTTCCTGGACACAGCAAAATCATCCACAATAAGAACTTTTATTGATGATTTATCCGACAAATTCACTCCAAAGCCGAATGAGTTTCAACTTACTTAAAATACTCACAGAAGATCTGCCCCATTTCAGAGTTAAGATGCTTGAATGCTGTTAGTTAACATTGTCTATAAACAATTTAAAATTCTATTTTAAAGATTTCTAATGGATCTGCAGACGTTTATCAGCAATAGCAAGCTGATCTGAAAGCAAACAGACAAGATCTTCAAGGAATTGTGCTGCAAGACGTGGCTCCTGCTCTGCCAGTGCAATTAATTTAGTCTCGGCAAACTGCAGCAGGGTTGAGTCCTGCCGTGCGATAGCACGGGCAGTTGCTTTTTCGTTCGCTGTACAAAGGGCAAATTCTCCAATTAAATCAAAATTTTTCCTCGTCCAGCAATAACCGACAGAAAACGAATCACTTTTTGGTGAAACTATTGACGCGATTTCCACTGTTCCGGAAGTAATGAACAGGAAGTCACCCTTATCATTTTTAATTTTTGATAATCTTTTGCCTCTGGCAACTTTATATGTTTTACTAAACGATAGTAATTTTTGCTGCCACTTTGCACCTAGATTATCCCAAAGATCTTCAGGTCTTATAGAAACCTCCTGTTCTTTTAATTTATCATCATTGTTTAATTTTGCCTCAAGACTGCTGAGATTAAAGTCTTTTTGCTCCAGCAGACGTTCATCGGTGTCCTTCAGTGACAATTGTAGTCGGTTGGCCAAATTCAAGAATAGTTTAGCGGCGATTTTCGGATTTCGTTTTTTAAGTGGTTCAAGACAGTCACGGTTAACAACCAGCAACCGAGTTTTTTCAGCAGCTTCTGCACTTGCACTACGCTCCGCTTTTCTGAAAAGCCCCATTTCACCAAAAGTATTACCTTTTTCCAAGCGGACCAGATCCGTACGTTTTCCATTTTTTTCCAGAAAGATGGAAATAGAGCCTTCGAGGATTACATACATTTCATCACCAATATCCCCCTCTGAAAAAAGCAGTCCACCTTGTTCCAGGTCTTCCGTGTAGGCCATCAAACTTGCTATTTTTGCTTCTCTGACAGTCATGTTCTGAAAGAGGTCAATTCCTGCTATAAATTCTTCATCAAATTTCAGTCCAACGTAATCCCAGACAGTTATCAAACCTGTTTCCATGACAACTGAGGGTAAAAAAGTCATGTCTATTGCAAGACACACCAACAGGGTAAAGGCGGTGAAAGTACCAAACAATACCTGAGATTCCATCTCTGATTGCAAAAAGAGGATAAATCCCGCAGACAGTGCAATCGTAGAAAACATCATCGGACGTGCAACAATGGGTAAAGTTTTTAATGATGCCTCCCGTTTATTACGTAATTTATTGGCGTTTTCGTTGTAGTGACTTAAAAAATGAATTGTATCGTCCACACCAATTCCGAGTGCAATCGCTGCAATTACTGAGATCGTAACGCCGATTGGAATGTCGAGCCAACCTAGTGAACCAAAAAATATGAGGATCGTAATTACATTCGGGAACAAGGCAATTACACCCATCTTCCAGGAAAGGAAAAGCAGAGACAGAATGACAAATACTATAATCAATGCCAGAAATACACTGTTTATCTGACCTTGAGCTATGTTGTTTGCAGATTCGCTGGAGAGCACTCCTCCGCCTGTGTAACTGAATTTTAAATGCGGCAATAATTCCGGCACCTTTAACAGCAACATGTCCCTCAGTGCAAGAAATGCTGTTGAACCACTGCTGCGCATTCTAATCGTTACCTGAAGAACATCTTCTGCAGTACTTAAAAACCTTGGACCGTTCTCACTGGTTTTTTTAAAAAACTGTACTACTTCCTCGTCAGTCAATTTATCAAGTCCCATGCGGTAATGCGCCAGGACATCAACCGGAGAATGAAATTTATCAATTCTCAATCCTTTTATATTGTCAATTTCTGTAGCCCCGTTTACCTGGAACATCCAGTCCTGAAGCTCTTTCAGTCCGTAAATTGTCTTTGCGGTTTTCAAAGGATTGTTTGCTGAAGACTGCTGACTATCACTGCCTGTTTCCGCTTTGAATAATAAACGTAAAGTATCAGTTCCGGACAATTCATTTTCAATCAATTTTAAGTCTTGTACTAATTGACTCTCTTCTGGAAAAGTTTTGGTAGAACTGTTGATGCTGAGCTCCAGCATACCAAAGCCCGCAAAGCCTGCAATTAAAAGCCAGATCCAGATTAAACGTTTGGAATTAAGTCTGAGCCATTCAGCAATAAGCCGAAAAAAATGATTGAGCAAACCTTTCCCTTCTTCACTCGATGCTATTTCCGGCATATGGATATAATGCAGTAAAGCCGGTGCGAGGGTGAGAGTAAATAAATTAATAGAAATTATACCTACACTTGAATAGAGTCCCAACTGCTGAACAGCGGGAATTGGACTGACTACGAGCGCGATAAATCCGGCAACCGTTGTGATAGCAGTCACAGTAACAGGAACGGTTACAGAATTTAGAGTCGCAGTTATTATTTCCGGAATTGATGCAAGCGGTTTTTCCGCACTCCTTTCCTGTTTTATTTCAAGTGTTTCAGTCTGATATTGATTTAGAAACTTGATCACATAAGCACTGCCTACACAAACAATGATCGGCGCACAGGCCATTGTGACCAGATTAAGTTCGTCACCAACCCAACCGATGATTCCGGCTGTCCAGATAATTCCAAAAAAGACGACTAACAATGGCACAAAGACGGCTTTAATACTTCGGAATGCAATTAACAGCACTATAACAATCAAGAGGAAACTCATTGGAAGAATAAGCTGCATATCCTGTTGTATCAAACGGCTGGCCTTGTTTATTTGTCTGGGTTGACCTGCATAAGCAATACGAAGGGTGTCAGAGATTTCCAGATTCTGTTGATGCTTGAATATCAGTTGTTTAATTATTTGCTGGGTTTCAGCTGATTCAGGCTTTGATTCCGGATTGAATGTGATAATCAGTGCGGCAGTGCTCGCATCCTTGGAGAGAACATCTCCCTGAAAAAGTGGGTGACTTTTTAAACTGCTGACAGTTTTGCGGATTTTTGCATCAGTATCAGCATGTATTTTTTGGGGACTTGAAGAGGATTTTTCTAAAGTACAGTCCAGAGATGAATCATTCGAAGTATCAGCTTCAGTCACAGAATCTCCGGAATCTGCTACATCTTCGTCCGGGCTTTCTTCCAAGCTTTCATCAAGACTCTCTTCTAGACTTTCTTCCAAATGCACTTCCGGACTTTCTTCTAGATCATCTTCAATTCCTTCTTCGAGACTTTCTTCCAGGTTTTTCTCATTTTTATTACTTATTATTTTCTTCAACTTAAGTAAGGTTGCCTCGTCATCAGATGATATATTTATAGAAGAGGATTTATTCAGGCAGGAAATTTGATGTTCATATTTTTCCAAAACAGAAAGGCAAACAGAACCAATTCCCATTTGATGAAAATATGATTTACCAGCACATTTTCCTGAAGCTTGTGGAATATCCAGCATACTAAGCACTTTGGAAATCCCTGGGACTTTAGCTTCAACATCTGCTTTCAAGTGAGAAAGTGACAACAGATAATCGAGACCTACCGGTTCTTTTTCTGTATTATGAAGAGCAATCACTACAACTTCTTCACTGCCGAAAGCCTCTCTGGTGTCCAGGAATTGCTGGTAGGCTCCTGAATTACGTTCAATGAAAGGTTCAACTGTGCTGTTTATACGCAATCTCCCACTGTCTGAGTCAAATAGCCCATCCCTGGCCTGCACAAAAAAGAATGCGCTGAGGGCAAAAATGACTAAAAGAATCAATTTGGGGAATTGATTTAGCCGAGTGATAAATCGGACAAACATGCAGTCCTCAGTTTGCAGTAAATTTTTGGGTGTAGGTCAAAAATATCTGATTTGTCTTAATTTTGTTCTCTATCATTTTTTGTCTTTCTGTTTCTAAACGAAACAATTTAAGTTCCAGTTCCATATCCTCCTTGAAGCGCTCCCACGTAAAGAGGGACGCAAATCCATGTTGTACGAAAGGCCAGGTTTGATAGTTCAAGAGTGTTATACGCAAAGAATTGTCCGGTGTTTTCAAAACTGCTACTCCTGAAACCTGATTACGTACCACGTCCCTCTTCCGGGGAATCAGAGCAGACTCATTTTCATAAAGAAAAATGTGTGAGTCAGGAGGGACATCATACGACTTTCGATGTGAATATATCATCAGCCAATAAAAATACTTGAATGTCCTCTCAAACGAAGTCGCAACCGCAAAATGAGGTGAACGTACAGTTGATAGGCGAATGTGTTTACCTTCGGTTATTTCATAGGAATACAAGTTTCTTTCCTTAAATAAACCGGACTCCAATTTCCATACCATATCAGTCCAAATTGCATCTAATTCCAGAGTTAAGAAATCTGAGCGAGATTCATGCTCATCGTATTTGGAGAGCATATTTTCAAATGAACCCTGCAGAGTTGTCGTACCATTGTCCGCAACTTTCTGATATTCAAGTTTTATATACGGATTTGAGTCAAACCAGTGAAACACTCCGAATCTGGCATCAAAAATATCTCCAGTCCATTGATATTGTAAACCAAAATAATCCCTTAAAAATGATACATCCTCTTCCTCTTCTTCTTCAGTACTTTCCATCTCTTCCCTGAATTCGGTGAATCTCATCCCAAAAGTTTGTTGCCGAATCGGAGACAGATAAAAAGTAGCCGTGTGTTCTCCATGGAACCAATTATATCTGACTGAAGGAATCGCATCCTTGGAGTCATCCGGATCAAAAGTATAAAGCCCCATGATATTGTTTAAATGCAACACATCAATAACTTTATCTAAATCCACTTTACCAAGACCAAAAATCTGGGTTCCGTAACGCAGTTGATGTGAACCCATACGGTAATTAGTGTAAATTTCACGTACGCTGGCAAATCCGTCAAAGACGCGTTCTTTCTCCATTTCATAGTTTTGCGAAAAGCTAATAGAAAGCCGGAAATAATTATACATCTGCGGAGATGTTTGTACCTTCACAGATTGATCGTATGTGGAAACAAAACGCAGTTCTTTGATTTCACTCAGCAAAGGTTCTAAAACTGACAAGCCCTTCGTTTCACTACCGCCTAACATTGTTTTTACTTCATGGCTGAAAGTGACTCTTGGCGGGAATACCTCGTCTTCTTCCTCTTCGTCTGCCAGTTGTTCTTCTGTCTCCTGATTCGCTGATTCTCCCTCTAACGGATCTTCATCAAGGTCCAGCTCAGTGTCCGAATCTGCGAGAGGATCTTCCTCCAGGCCCAGATCTGAATCAGACTCTGCAAGCGGTTCTTCTTCTGCGAGAAGATCTTCCTCCAGTCCCAGATCTGAATCAGACTCTGCAAGCGTGTCTTCTTCTGCGAGGGGATCTTCCTCCATTCCCAGATCTGCGTCTTCTTCTACAGGGGGATCTTCTTCAAGGCCCAGATCTGAGCCTTCCTCTGCGAGGGGATCTTCTTCAAGGCCCGGATCTGAGTCTTCTTCTGCGAGGGGATCTTCTTCAAGGCCAAGATCTGCGTCTTCTTCTAGAAGGGTATCTTCTTCAAGGCTTTGCTGTAATTCGGTTTCACTAGTCTCCTGGGAATATACAGGTGAGGCAATAAAGATTAAAACAAGGCTAAACAGAATTGACAACAACAAGACAGGCAAGAGCTGTTTTACAGTCAAGTGGGTAGATAATGCAACTTCCGGGGAACCGGTTTGTCTATCTTCAGTCTGTGCTGAACAGCGATTCAGGAGGCACATTTTTAAATTCAGGATCGTCTGACAAGTCTAGATACAGTTTTAGTTTTCCATTTTTTTTATCGACATTTGTCAGCGTTTCAAAAATGAATTTTTTTTCTTTTCCTAATGTTGTACGAACACGCATCACTGTTGAGAACCATTGTCCGTCAACTTTTACGTAATATTTCGGGAAAAATCGATAAACTTTACGGAGAACTTTTTCCGCAAAGAAATTCATCATGATCGGTACACCTTTTTTCTTATCGTAATAACTAAGAACTTTGTCGTATCTTTGTTCGTTTTCCGCTGAATCGTTTTTGATTAGAGTTTCAATTTTAAAAAATTTTGGGTTTTTCAGTTTCGAACAACTCATATCATTATCTTCGCCTGCAGTTAAAGTAAAATCCGCGGTATCAATGTTTGTTCCTGGAAATACCGAGCTGCCGTCTGAAGGAAAACTTCTACAGTTTTCATTGGATACAACTCCGCAGCTGGAGCAGACAAATCGCCGTCCTCCCCTTTGGATCACACAACGCGGTGAATTTGGGCCTTTCTCCGCATAAATACGTCGCTTGTTATCAAGTTTTAAAATACGCAGTGTTTCTTTCTGAGCAGCACGTTTACTTTTAGACTTGCACTGCTTGCCCTCGCAAGAATCCATAATCAGCGAAACACTAATGTTTTTTTGCAAAAGTGGACTTGATTGATTCGATTTATTAATGAATTTATGTATTTTATCTTTAGTATTCAAGTCTTTGCAGCTGACAGCATTTGCGTTATTCTGAAAGCCAAAAACGATGAGCAACGTTGCTAAAATCCAAAAATGTCTTTTTATCATAAAATTTTTCAGTCAACAGGTTAAAAAACCACAACATGCGTGGAATCGCAGATACTAGCTGAATCCAATTTTGAGAACAAGTCAAAAGGCATAATTCGCATATTTTTTAGCAAGTTTCTTCGAAAATCACTACTTTTGTTTCCGGTAAACAACTTGACTTTTAGCGTGAAATGAACGATTCTAGATGTCAATAATTTTTGATGAATTGAATCACTGAAATAGTAAAAATGTTAAAAGACCGTATCGAAGAGAGTTACACATTTGACGATGTACTTCTCCTTCCCGGACACTCCAAAGTACTGCCCTCCGAAGTATCTGTAAAAAGTAGAATTACTCAAACTCTAGACTGCAATATCCCTTTTTTAAGTGCAGCCATGGATACAGTAACAGAACATAAAACTGCAATCTGCATGGCTCAAGAAGGTGGAATCGGCATCATTCATAAAAACATGAGTGCGGAAGAACAGGCAAAACAGGTTAATCTGGTCAAGCGTTCAGAAAGCGGGATGATCTCAGATCCGATTACTGTTGAACCTGAGGAACCGCTACGGAATGCGCTGAACTTGATGGAAGAATACCGTATATCAGGAGTTCCTGTCAAACAGGGAAACGAATTGGTCGGAATTTTGACCAATCGTGATTTACGTTTTGAAACTAATTATAACCAACCTGTCTCTGCTTTAATGACAGGAGGTCGTGAGCGTCTGATAACAGTCGATCCCGGTATTGAAATGGATGAAGCTAAGCGTCTGCTCCATAAACATCGGATTGAAAAACTGCTTGTCGTTTCTGCAGATTATGAACTGGTAGGTCTTATAACTATCAAAGATATTGAAAAAGCCAGAAAGTATCCTGGCTCCAACAAAGATGAACAAGGCCGTCTCAGAGTAGGTGCAGCCCTTGGTACTTCAACTGATTTATTATCACGTACGGAAGTATTGATCGATGCCGGAGTTGATGTAGTGGTGCTCGATACAGCTCATGGACACTCGCAGGGAGTGCTGGACAGTATCACCAAACTGCGCTCTACTTTTCCTGAACTACAGATAATCGGCGGGAATATAGCTACAGGAGAAGCCGCGGAGGCTTTAGTAAAGTCCGGAGTAAATGCTGTTAAAGTTGGGATCGG
>ENA-UZXA01009608-UZXA01009608.1-metagenome-genome-assembly--contig:-Day-1-1m-contig-9608_pt1 | contig 13175 bp, 4 predicted proteins | sample MGYA00260336_ERZ794896 | MGnify/ENA metagenome assembly ERZ794896
ATTTGTTGACCAGCATCTATTACGATGTTAAAGTTAAAATAACTACTATCCCAAGTAGATTGAATTCCACCAAAATAATGTTTACCACCAGAATTAGTTCCATCATTATCTACTAGAGATTGTGGATTGTTATATGCGGCCATTGTATTTGACATTGGTTGTCCGTAATCTGCCGAACTACTCCATCCGTTATATACATTTAAAACTTGTGCTCCAGCAGGCCAAGAAACATTCGAACCATTTAGCTGAAACTGTACAGATGCCATTTGGAAATCGGTTTGAGTTCCGCCACCTTTCATTTCAATAGGATTAATCATCCAATATCTAAATGAACGTGATGTATGACTATTAAAGTTCTGTTGGCCACTAGAAAGGGCAAGTGCATTTCTGGTATTAGTGACGGACAAAGAAACAATAGGCCCAAAAACTGCTGTCCAAGATTGTGCCGGAGCTATACTTAAAGTATATGTAGTGCTTCTTGTAGAAACATGAATTCCATCCGTAGCTTTATATCTAAGAATAAAGGAACCATTGTTTGCTAGATCTGTACTTGGTGTTATAGTAAAAGCGCCAGCAGTATTAGTTATGGTTGCTTGAGTTTGATTTGAGGGATTAGTATCATGAGAATATGTTATAGGAAACCCTTCTGGATCAGTAGTTGCAACTGTCTGATTTGTTGCACTTCCATCAGTTGATAAATTAGCAGTTGCTGGGGGTTCAGTAGTCCAAGTTGGACTTTCATCGGCACCCGAGTATATTCTATCCCATTCTGTCCCGTCCCATAGATATAAAGCCTTAGTATCACTAGCAAATGCAAAATCGCCTACTGTATTATCACTTGAAGAAAAGGCGGCAAAGTTAGCATACTCAGTTACAGAACTTCCTCCAGAACTTTCAGATGTTGCAGGGTTCATTTGAATCCATTGACTAGAGTCTGCATCCGTATAATATATAAAAGTTTTTCCTACTGAGCTATCAAACCATACATCTCCTGCAGTAGGAGAAACAGGTGCAGTATCAGAAGCTGCAACTGTAAGACCTGCCAGACCTGCCGGCCCTCTTAGGCCTACAGGATTTGACGGTAACCACTGAGAGCTACTTCCATCTGAATAGTAAACAAAAGTTTTTAATGAAGTAGAATTGAACCATAGATCTCCTGAACTAGGAGAAGAAGGGGCTGTATCAGAAACGGTTACAGAAGCTCCACCACCGCCCCCAGAACCTGTTATAGATCCTGAGTCTTCTATTCCTGTATATCTTTTTGCGCTGTATAAAATTGCCATATTATTTCTCTATAAATACCCAACCCTCAGTAGCATCATAAAAAACTAAACCAAATGCGGCTCGATTAATATTAACTTCTAAAGAGTCTGTAATTCCTTCTATATTATTTCCATTATTATCTAAAGTTATCTTATTATTAGCTGAATTGCCTTTTATATCTATTACTCTTATTTCAGATCCAAATGCTGGAGATGCAGGAAGAGTAATAGTAACTGCAGTAGTAGAAGTATCTACAAATAGTTTATCTCCTGCAGATGCAGATACATTTGAAGATACGTTTGACCAAGGATAATTAGTGCCTCCAGAAGATTGAGCAACCCAAGCGTAGTCAGTACCATCCCATGATAAAACCGTACTAGTATTAGCGCTAGAAGTGTTTAAAGCAGTATTAACTCTATCATCACTATAGTATAAATTTGTGCCTTCAGTAAGATTAGAAGTGGTACTTGATGTTTCGTCTAATAGCTTGATCCAAGAACCGGCATGAGCAAAATAACCTTTACCCGTACCATGCACATGAGCAAACATACCGTGATAAGTACTAGCAGAAGGTAAAGAGGCTTCATTGGCATACATATTACCAAATAATACTTTATTACCTCCCATATCTAAATCAGAAGAAGTTAAAGCTGTTAGATTAGACTGTACTGTATTTATACTAGAAGTATTTATAGATACGTTATTTTGTACTAAGTCTATACTAGAAGTATTTATAGCCACATTATCCTGAATAAGATCAATATCTGAATGTAAAGAAGCATAAGTGTTATATAAATTAGCTGTTACAGTAGTATAGGTTGTATGATCATTAGAATTAACCCAAGTATTGGCAGTACCGTTATTAGTAACTATATTAGACTGTACAGTATCAATTAATCCAGATAAAGCAGTATATGTAATATAGTCATTAGCAGCACTATCAGGTATAGCCGTTACATTAGATTGAACTGTATCTATTAGGTTAGTTACAGTAGTGTAAGTATTATAGTCATTAGCATCAGTACTAGAAGTAAGAGAAGATACGTTATCTTGAACTAAGTCTACATTAGATTTTACACTTCCAATAGAATTAGTTAAGGTTACTGCTATATTAGCATCATTTTCTAGAGCAGCAGCTATTTCTGCTAAGGTATCTAAGGTAGTAGGTGCTGATCCTATAACAGAAGTTAAATTAGCTTGTACAGTGTCAATTAAACTACTTACTGTAGTATAAGTATTATAGTCATTAGCGTTATGCGCTGTTGAAGCATTAACATAAGCTAGCACTTCAGATTCAAAATTTACAAAAGCAAACTGACTAGAAGAGTTATCATATAGTAAGATATCCCCCATTGCAAGACTATCTACACTGTCCACATCTGTTAGATCTTGTATTTGAAGGTTACCAGTAGAAGCAGTTATATAACTATTAACCTCTGCTTCAAAATTTACAAAAGCAAAGTGACTAGAAGAGTTATCATATAGTAAAAAATCTCCATTAGAAATAGTATCATTACTGTTTATATCTCCAATAGCCTGTATACTATGATTTGAAAGATTAGATACTGTATCACTTACTCCTCCAAAACTTGGAAAACCTCCTATAGATCCGTTGTCTAGTACTAACTGACCTTGAGAGTTCCTAATTGTACCTTCTAAATTGCCTTTATGCGTTCCATATATTATTGCGGTATTATAACTATCGGTATCAATTACTACATGACCGTTTGAAGAACTTATAAGACTACCAGTAATATTACCAGTTACATTACCGAAGACATCACCCCCAAAACTTGCGGATCCTCCTATAGATCCGTTGTCTAGAACAAGCTGTCCTTGAGAGTTTCTAATTGTACCTTCTAAATCGCCTTTGTGAGTTCCATATATTATTGCGGTATTATAGCTACCTGTATCAACTACCACATGACCGTTTGAAGAACTTATAACATTACCAGTAATATCACCAGTTGAGTCTCCAGTAATACTACCTTGAACATCAGCATATAAAACTGCATCACTACCATCACCTATTGAGCCAACAGATAGTACAGTAGCTGCGCCAGTATTAGTAGCAACATTACCATTCCAAGTGCCTGTTGGCGAACTGCCTATAAAGTCAATTAGACCTGAAGAAAAAGTTACAGTACCCCCAAAGGTAGTAGTGCCTGTAGTGTTTAAATTATGGGCATTAGCGGTATAAACATCTAAAACAGAGTCATTAGTATTAGTTCCTGATGTTAGTACTTTATTTGTAGAAGAATTATCATATATGTCTCCTCCATACATATTACCCGCAAAACCACCTATAAATGTTGTAGTAGTGCTAGATACATCTACAATAACATTACCATTAGCATCTATAATATCACCATGAAAAGTTGCAGGAGATAATCCATTTTTTGCATCTAAAACTATGGAGTTAGTAGGGTCTGCTAAATCATATACTACTCTATTAGAGTCAGTAGACTGAGCAGGCACTACAGGATTGCCTACTACAGAGTTAGAGCCCATACCTGAATGATTAGAACAATAGTAGTATAAAGTTGGAGTGTTATAAGTTACTACAATTTGAGTATAAGCACCTGAGGAACCTGGAGTTCCTACATAGGTAATTCCAGTTGTGTATTCTGTACCACTATTATGAGTACCATCAGAAGTAGTTGAAAAACGTAAAGGATGACCAGAGTTAGAAGAGTCAGATTGATCAAATTTATAAGTGCTACCAGGTTCTAAAGATAAGGTAGGCTTTAAAGAGCTATCAATGTAAAAAGAACCAGCAATAACTGTTACAAGACTAGTATTAATTGCAGAAGTGCCAGCGGCAGCTCCGTACTCTACTGTACCATTAGCAGCTACGTATTTTAATACGTCTCCATCACTAGCAGAACTTATATCGAGTAGTTTAACATTAATATCTGTCATTATATTATCCTAATCTTTAGATTTTCAGCAGCTAAAGAAGTTATTGATACTGAATTAGAAGAAGGAAAATAAGCTTCATAATCTGTACCATTAATTGCTTGTTTTATTAAAGCTTCTGCATCATAATTTATAGTAACTCCGTCTGATATTGGAGACGTGCCAGAAGCAGCATAAGGTGCAATCATAAGATCAAGAGTATCCGCACTATCCTGACTAAAATGATAACCATCAGCCACAGCATCTAATTGTGCTTTATTCATTCTATTAAAAGCCTGAGATGTTAAAGCTTGCTGTAATGTTGCGTGTTCGTTATTATTTGTACCATTGACCCATGTCTGATTAGTGTTATAGTTAATAGTTGTTCCACCAGTAGAAAATTCAAATATTCTGCGGGCCGGGGATGTTGAAGTATTTTCACCAGTTATCATATACATCTTTGATCCATCGGGCTTAAAGTTAACCGCAGTCGGTAACCAATTAAGAATTGTTCCACCCCCATCTGCTTGTTTTATGTTCTCTACATATGCAATTGTACTACTTATATCCCAAGCAGTACTTAAACTAAATTTTGCGACACCTTTAGGAATGCTGGAATTGTTTCCACCATTCCAGTGAGGGAAAAAGAAGTTGGTTCCGTCGCTGCTAAACCAAATATCATTTCCTGAGATTGCTGTACCACCACTTGTCACACCCTGATTCGTGGGTATTGTTACGGTGTGGTCAACAGAAGCAGTAGTTACATCCCATGCGGTAGTCATAGAAAACTGTTTGAGTTCTCTTCCAGTTGATCCATCTATCTTATAAAATTTTGTTCCGTCTGATTTAAAAAATATTCCATTGCTTGTGTTACTCGTATTATAAGTGCCATAGGATGTTTGTGCAGTAGAAATATTCCATGGGGTATTCATGTTTAATTGATATACTGGCCCATTGGAATGTGCTATATATGCTCTAGTTCCATCTGGCTTAAAGAAAAATCCCACAGACTGAGATGATGTACTGAAGGCTTTAGACCTTCCATATGATATTGTGCTTAAATCCCATGCAGTTCCTAAATCATACTCATAGATCGTATCCTGCACAAAACCACCAACCCAGACTTTAGTACCGTCTGGTTTGAAATACATGTATTGATAACCTTCAGTTTGTGAAAGTTCAGCAGACATGGTTACATAAGATCCATTTGCTAAGTCATAACCTACACTCACTGTAGTACCGGGTGCGTTATTATACTGCCAAGTTCCAGAATTGTTTCTTGCTATTTTTCTTACGTCGTCAGAATCTTTAGCTATACCCCAGCTTGTTCTATTGTCAGTAGATACTGCATAGAATATATCCCCATCATTTTTAGTCTCGTCGGCTGTCATAGAATTAATATCTTGCCAACTTGATGAATTGATTTGACCACCTGTAGTAGTCAGTGCTGGAGAATAAGAGTTAAAATTACCTGCTCCCGCCACGCCGAAATCATACTCATAAATATACTCATCAGCTGACGTAAGATATAATTTAGTTCCGCTTTTAGATATTGTAATACCTTCAACCGCAGTAGTTCCGATACCAGTTCCATCAGACGTCCAGTCATAAGTTAGACTTTCAGAGGCATTATAGGAACTAAGATCATATGCAGTATCCAATTTAAGCATTTGTAAATTATCATTATTCGCTCCTGATATATAAAGTTCTGTGCCATCGTTATTAATATTCAAAGCGCCTGGAGAGGTTTCTATAGAAGCTATAGATAACTGACCAGCAGAAGTTATTGAACTTCCAGATATATCAAAAGCAGAAGAAAGAGTGTATCCATAAATCGCATCGGTGGAATCATTAATAATAAACATTCTTGTACCATCACCATTGAATACTAAATCTTGAGGGGATCCAACCCCAGCAGTTAAATCTGAAATAGACTTAACTTGATCATGAGTAGCAGTTGTGAGGTCCCATCCAGTAGATAAATGAAATTCATTCCACTCATCTTGATTACTTCCTATTATAATAAGTCTTGTGCCTTCTGAGTTTACATGTATACCCGTAACTGATGTTTCATAAGAAGATATATCTAATGTAGTGCCAGTGCTAGAAACGGTATCGATTTCATAAGGAGTGCTTAATGAAAATTCAACGAGTTTGTCTGAAGCTTTATCGGCGACCCACATTTTGGTTCCATCAGGCTTCATAGCCATACCTCCAGCGCCGGTTAATGTCCCAACTGCACCAGTAAGATAAAAACTTCTTCCAGTATATGATAAGTTGGAAAAATCATATCCAGAAACAAATCCAGTTAACTCAATACCAGATCCATCAGCCTTACCTTGAGCACCAAACAGCTGCCAAGAAGAAATAGCTGATGTATCTGCAAAAGGAGTGACTGAAGTATAAGTACCAGAAGTTGCTGTAATAATAGCAGAACCAGAATTACCTACAACTTTCTTACCTACATCTGCTGCGTTAAAAGCGGTACTAGTGGACACTGAAAACTGTCTTACATAGCCATTGACGGTATCACTTATATACATTTTGCTGCCGTCATTATTAAAAGTTATATCACCGGCACCCATACTGCTTCCATATAAAGCATTCACATCTGCATTTGTACTAGTATAGCTTGTCGTACTAATATCGTATGCAGTACTTAGAGTAAATACGTGAGGTCCTTTAGTTGGCGCATCATCATTGTTATTAACAAATAGTTTTGTTCCGTCATTATTAAATTCAATGCCATAGTTATACCAGCCGGTGCCTGATAGAATATGAAGAGTTTGACTTCCTGCCGTACTAAGATCATAGTTTGTTGACAACGAATACTCAGCAACTCTACCAGAGTTACTTAAGTTATTTTCGACTATTGAAACAAAAACTTTTGATCCATCATTATTAAAAGTAAATCCCCAAGCATACCTATGAGCTGTCATATCTAAATTTACGGAATCGTAGCTTGCTGTACTAATGTCATATGCAGTACTTAAAGAGTACTGATAGATTCGACTTGAACTTTGTGCGCCATTCCAAGCCACAGTATAAAGCTTAGTACCATCGCCGTTAAATCTTGAGGCGGTGGGATATGTAAATTGACTAAAAGCATATGTTTTACTATCATATGTATTAGTACTTACATCATATGCTGTTGAAAGACTGTATTGAAATATGCTTCCATTATTATAAGTAGCAGTTACATATGCTTTAGTACCATTGTTATTAAATATTGTGCTGTGCGCTCCAGTAAGTTGCGTGTATTGTGCATTTGAAACATTATCGTACGTGGCGTTAGCTACATCATAGTAAGTTGTATTTGGGGCGCTGTTAGTAAAAGTACCATCACCAGTTGCACTTGGTGTTAATGTTGAACTAGCATAAGAAATAGGTTTTTCATCAAAGAATTCATAATTTGTGGCATTAGCATTAACGTCCCACTGACCTTTACTGCTTACTCCAGGTTGGGGAATTTCTTTAAACACACTTACATTTGGTACTGGGCTAACATTAGAAGATAAAGTAATAGTAGCGCTTTCATTATTAGCAAAACTTTTAGTTAAGCTACCCATAGTACCCGCTATTCCTCCTCCAGAGCTAATTGTTATATTCCCAGAACCTAGTATTGAATTTCCATTTATAGTCTTAATATTAGTATTAGACACTAAAGTGCTTTGATATACTGATAAGTCAGGAGGTGTATAAGTAAGAACTTCTGAACCGCTGTCATAGGAAATAGATCCTGTGCTAGAAGCGGAAGCATTAGCTACAGTGAGATTAGAACTTCCTCCTATTTTAGAAATAGATATAGTATCTCCCGAAGCAGCATTAGCTCCTAGCACTATAGAGGTTCCGCTAGTAGCAGTAAATTCTGTGTTAGATAATTTAACACCATTTAGAAATACCTGTACACTACCAGGAATATAAGTAGCTGCAAAAGAAGTTTGATTTGCAGTAGCTGTAAATTCATAATCTGTTAAAGCAGGAGTACTAGTACCGCCTGCAGATTGATCTATCCACGCATAGTCTGAGCCATCCCAGCTCAACACTTGATCTGTTGATGCTGTTGATTGGTTTAAGTGCGTGTCAACATCAGAGTTTCCATAACTACTTGCAACAGTGCCAGGTTCCCATTTAGAATTAGCATTTACATATATTAGTGCTTGACCATTACTAGGAGTATTAGTAGTTATGTCAACATCTGTAAGATCGTTAAGAGAAGCGCTAGACATCCCAAAGTTAACTATCTCAACATCATCTCCTAGAATAGTAGCATTATCTAGTACAACTGAGTCTCCTGTAGAAGCTGAAAATGCATTATTAGATAGCTTAACACCGTTTACATATACTCCTATTTTACCCACAGTATAAGTAGGAAGAGCGGGGGTGCTAACATCATTAAAAGTTGTTATGCCCGCAGAGGTATTATTGTATAGAGTAGAAGAGTAAGATGTGCCAGATATAACACCTCCGCCCCCTCCTGAACCTACAGAGCCTGAAAATTCAAAATCTAAATATCTAACTTCTACAGTAGTTCCAGATATTAAGGGTCTAGTATTACTAAATGTTAAAGATGTGTTAGATACTGTATACTCTGAAGGTTTTTGAGCTATGCCTCCATAACTTACTAAAAGTTTATTTACGTTATCAGTAGTGTTTACAAGAGTAAAAGTATTTGTGCTTCCATCTATTGAAAATTCTTGAGAAGTAACATTAGCAACGGATACATTACTCCCACCAGCCCCAAAAGTATTGTTAGCATAAACACCAAAACTATCTACAGTGCTAGTTAAAGAATTTACATTATCTTGAACTAAATCTGCAGGCCCACCAACTCCTTGACTTACAAACGACAAATTCCCGCTACCATCAGTAGCGAGAACTTGACCTGAAGAACCTACAGAAGTTGGAAGAACTAAATGGACATTAGAAGCAAGAGTTGCATCAGCTGCAATACTAGAAATAAAAGAATTTGATTTAAATTCTATATTAGATGTAGACACCTGGTCTACGCGAAATGCTTGTTGTACCATTTAGTTTCCCTATCCACCAAAAGATTATGTACTTTGCAGAGTTAGTTAGATTTCTCTGTAAAGCTTAGTTTATTGTATTAAGTTGTGTGAAGCCACTGATATCTTTTTATTAGCGCTTCCGCCACTAGAGCGAACTGATATTATATCTGAAACATCAATAGTTACACTAAAAGTAGATAACTCATTAGTGCCCGTGTGTACTGCTCCATACTCAGTAAAGTGAACGTCTGTACCATCATGAACAATTAACATTTTGTTTATTTGATACTCAGAGTTACTTATGTCTTGAGTTAAGAAAGTTAGCTCTGCAGCTCTATATACAGTACCAGGAAAGTTAAATATTTCTGTGTCAGCAGCGCCTACAGAAGATTTAACATTAGAAGTTACGTGTAATTGAGTATTAAGCTTAGTTACAGGAGCAGAAACAGAATCTAAGAAGGTTGAATCGCCTGTAAAATCAGTTGTACCATCAATAACTGCATCTAAATTAGCGTTAACAGTATTAATGTTAGTAGCGTTAGTACTAATATTAGTATTGGCAGCAGTTAAACCATTTACTACTGCAGAAACATTATCTTGTACAAGATCAACGTCTGCACCAACAGTAGACGCAACAGTAATCTGATCGGCAGCAGTAGTTAAAGTTATACCGCTTCCTGCTACAAAAGTAAGAACATCTGCATTAGCACTAGCTGCTACGTCACTCTGTCCAGATACTTGGATCGTATTATAGTATACTAGTGAGTCTAATCTATTAGCATTAGTAACTGTGTTAGAAGATATTGTTGGTAGATCAGCTTCTACAGTACCAAATCTAGTACTAAGATCAGCTATATCTATTCCATCTACTGTTCCGTCAACAACTAAGTTATTAACTCTTAAGTCTGCATAACCACTAAAGTTAAAGTCAGTAACTACGTTACTACCTTCATCTTGTGTAAATGCTAGAGCTATTTGATCAGCGGACTCATCCCAACCTACAAACACATTAGAGTCTGAGCCTCTAGAGATAAGAACACCAGAGTCAAAAGAAGCTGCAGCAGCACCATTTGATAGAATAAGAGTTCTATCTTGAATAGTAGTATCTACAGATCCGATAGTTGTTTGAACTCCACCAACTACTAAGTCTCCATCTACAGTAAGATTTTGATTCATAGTTACATTGCCAGTAAAGGCAGTAGAACCGTCTGTTATTGCAGCTACATTATCTTGAACTAAGTTAACATTAGCATTAGTAGCAGCTACATTGTCTTGTACAGTATTAACATCAGTAGAGCCATCAACATGAATAGCTACACTTTTAGAGCCTGCGTCACCGATAAGAGTAATACCGTCACCTGCAGTAAGAGTAAGCGAATCCGCATTGGCTCCTGCATCTACGTTAACACCATTAGCCGTAATGCGTCTAAAGTATTTTAAAGAGTCTAGTCTTGCACTAGCTGTTGCTACATTATCTTGTACTGTATCAATAGAAGTAGAGCCTGCATTTACATTATCTTGTACATCGTCTATTAATCCTGATAAAGTTACATAAGTAGTATGTGTATTAGCTACCCCAATTAAAACATTGTCTTGTACAAGATCAACATCCGCTTTTAGGGTAGTATAAGTATTGTAAGTGTTAGCTACGCCTGTTAATATGTCTGTAGCATTAGCAGATACATTACTTTGTACTGTATCAACTGCAGATTGAAGGGCGACTACACTTCCGCCTAACGCGAGGGAGTTAGCGGTATTGTCATAAAAGAATCCACCGGAGGTAGAAGAAATATTACCTCCGACTATAATACCTTTTTTGACCTTAAAGTCTTTTTGTTCCGTTGCCATTTAAGTGTCTCCTTAGTCTAAGAATCTTAGAATTTTAATAGTATTATTTGAACTTACAGCGCTAGCTTTTATCTCAACGTTATTGGTTGCTATATTAGCATTAAAAGTAACAATAGGTTGCGTACTAGAATGTACAATTGCATATTCTGTCAATTTTACATCCGTACCATCATGGACTAATAATACCTCAGAACTTTGGTATTGTCCATATGTTAAATCTTGAACATTGATAATTAGCTTTGCAAAGTTAAAATCGTTTTTGTTAAAAGAACTTACTACTGTTTCAATAGTAGTAACATCAGTTTGAGTAGTTGAGTTCATAGTAAAACTTTCAACTCCTCCAGAGGAAAAACTGACATTACTTACAGAAGATAACTCATCTAAGTTTTCTATGCCAATAGTCCCAATATATCTTGCCCCGGATATAAATACACTCTTTCCAGAAAAGTTTATACCATTAGGCAGGTTGTCTCCAATAAAGTTTAGTACTCCTGATTCATAGTCAAAAAACCATTCATCATTATTTCCGGAGCCTGTTATAAATAGTCTTGTGCCATTAGTTTCAGGATTTGTTTCTCCAGCGTCTGCTACGTGAATTACTACTAAGTATGTAGATCCAAATTGAGGAGGAATCCAGTTAGATAATCCTGTTTTCCAAGTTCTATGCTGAGTAGAAGTGTTATCAGCTACACACTCTACTGAGTTAGAAGTAGATTCAGAATATATTTCAACAATTTGTGAAGAACTTGAAGGTTTTACTGTAGGTACTAAATTAGCTTGTATCCATGTTAAGTCTCCACGTTCAATAAACGGAGAAGGGATAGCTTCATTAGCTGCAAGCTTATTATCGTTAGTGTCAGTTTTAGTAGCAGCAAATCCTACTTTTTTCCATAGATAGTCTATTTTTTGTGAGTCAGATATAGCCATTAGCTAGTCTCCTCGAAACTTAAAGAAGTTAAGCTTTGACCAGTAGAAAGACCTATTGATATCAAAACTTGATTTGCTGTTGCATTAGAAGCATTTTCTGTACCAAACGTTAAAGTGTATGTTTGATTATTTATATACGATCCTGTAGGTATAATATCTGCGCCTGTTAAAGCGCAACCATCGCTACCATTTCCTCCACCGCTAGTATTAGATCCAGGTTGACCCGCACCATTATATTGACTAGTAGCAGTCAACCAACCATTAGATCCAGATGAGCTATCTATTCCTGAGCCAGGAAGAGCTATGTTGAAAGAAGAGATAGTTCCTGTTAGTCTTACTTTAAAGTTTGCCATATTAGAGCGTCTAAATGCAAGTCTGATAAACTGGGCCCCATTACGTCCAGTAGCTAGATCAGGTCCTACAGGTAGATACTCGCTACTTAAGTCAGTATTAAAGTGCTTTAATGTACCCCACCTAACAATAGCTTCATCTGTGCCCGCAACAGTTTGAGATCCTGACCATACAGAGGTATTAAAATAGTCAGTAGAAGAAGTAAAAGAAGGAGTAGCGCCACTAGCTCCTGACAATACTATACGTTTAGCATCGTCATTATATGTAGCACCCAAGTTATCACTTACTGATATAGTCTCTTCATTGAATCCAGATATAGACTGGCTATAAACTTGAAGCTTAGTATCTGAAAGCTCTGAGTAGCTTCCTGTACCGTTTACATTTTTCATTCTAAACTTTAAAGTTTCAGAAACTCTTGCAGAACCGTTTACATTTATAGAAATATCTCCCAAAGTGTATTTGTTAGAACTGTTCACTCCTGTACCTTTTAGAGGAACTGAACTAGATAAATAACTTGAAGCACCATCAAGGTCACTATAATTTTTATTTTGAGTTGAAATAGAGTTACCACTTGTGCTTTCAAAGTTTGTAGCAGGAGCTATTGTAAAAGGAGTAGAAGTATCTCTATACGTTTGATCAATCCAATTATATACTTGAGCCCCACTTAAAAGAACTTGAGCACCGCTATTATAGTAAGCAACTCCCGAAATATATCTTTTTGTGCCTGCAACACTTTCTGTTAGAGTTGCTGAGGCTAAATCTATACTAGGAGTATCAGTTAAGCTTTCTTTTACTATTTCAACTGTATTAGTAGCGCCTTCTGTGCTATGCTGAAGAGAAAAAGAGTTAACACCGTCAGATAAAGTAGTAGCACTCTTT
>ENA-UZXA01002340-UZXA01002340.1-metagenome-genome-assembly--contig:-Day-1-1m-contig-2340_pt1 | contig 13170 bp, 10 predicted proteins | sample MGYA00260336_ERZ794896 | MGnify/ENA metagenome assembly ERZ794896
GAAGTGCAGATTCGAACCTTCGATATGCACGAAGAGGCGGAATACGGGGTTTGTTCCCACTGGCAATACAAGTCGAAAGAGAACGATCCTGAACCAGAAGCTTATCAGCAGAAAATTGATTGGTTGCGAACGCTGCTCGACTGGGGCGAAGAACTCGGCGACGTTGCTGAGATTTCATCAGACCTTCTATCCGAAGTTAGCCTCGACCGAATTTACTTGTTTACAAGAGAAGGTCATGTCATAGACATGATGCCAAAGGCGACACCTGTAGATTTTGCTTATCGCGTTCACACAGAGGTGGGTCATAAATGTCGGGGTGCTAAGATTAACGGAAAAGTGGTGCCGCTCAATACAAGATTGAAATCTGGCGACCAGGTTGAAGTGATTGTTGGCGACAAAACGGAACCTCGAAGGGAATGGCTACACGAACATCTAGGTTATGTCGCGACCAGTCGCGCGAAAGCAAAAATCCAATCGTGGTTTGGTCAGAGAACAAAAAGAAAGAATGCCTCTGAAGGTAAAAAGCTGCTTGTTGAAGAACTTCGGCACTTGGGTTTTGAAAATGCTGACTTAAATGCACTGGTTAAATCGTTGGGATACAAAAAGCCAAATGATCTTTACGCTGAAATTGGTGTCGGCGAAGTAGGTGTGCTAAATATTGTCGAGAAGGCAGTCACGTTAGTTGAACTCGATCAAAGGGATAAGCAACTCAGTCTCTTACCAGGAGAAGCAAAACCGCTCGATGAGGAGCGATCGTTAATCGCTGGCCTTGGTGATCTTGAACACGAAATGTCCAGATGTTGCAAGGCTGTACCTGGCGATTCAATCGTTGGCGTAATCAACGATGCCAATAAGGTTTACGTCCACCGCCAAGACTGTCTGAAAGCGCTGCAGGCGAATTTGTCCGGAAATATTATCCGGCTTGATTGGCGGCAAAACACGGCTGTAACTTTCCCAGTCAATATAGAAATCGTATCCTACGATCGAGCGGGCCTGCTGCATGATGTTACCGGTGTGTTCATGTTGGAAAATACTAACGTTTTCTCAATGAGTAGTGACAGGCGAGACAAGAAAGTGGTGGTCGCGATGGAAATTGAAGTGACTAGCATCAACGGTCTGCTGAAGACGCTGGAAAAAATTGAGCGATTGTCGAACGTCATTTCTGCTCAAAGGGTACAGTCTGAATAGGTGTATTGGTTCATAGCCGGCCCTTTGTAATGTTTTACTTATGTCAAAATGTAGCGAATTTTTATCGTTTCGGCTCGCCATTGGCTAATAACGGATTGTAGATTTTAATTTTTCTAAACTTACTAAAAGTCGGGAGATTCTGACGTGAAGATGATTCTATTAGGCGCACCGGGCGTGGGCAAAGGTACACAGGCAAAACTGGTGATGGATAAATACGGGATACCCCAGATATCTACCGGTGACATGCTGAGAGAAGCGATAAAAGCAGGTACCGCCTTAGGCGAGAAAGTAAAAGCTGTACTAGAATCAGGCGCGTTGGTCACCGATGAAATCATAATCGATCTGGTGAAAGAGCGTATTACGCAACCGGATTGTGAAAAAGGTTTCCTGTTCGATGGTTTTCCTCGAACAATTCCACAAGCTCAGGCATTGGTAGACGAAAATATTGCAATCGATAGTGTCATTGAAATCAAAGTACCCGAAGAAGAGATTGTAAAACGATTGAGTGGACGTAGAGTCCATCTGGACTCTGGCCGTATTTATCACGTGTTGTTCGATCCACCGAAGGTGGAAGGTAAAGATGACGAAACTGGAGAAGCACTCATTCAACGCGACGATGATACAGAGGAGACGATTAACGAACGTCTAAAAGTATATGTCGAACAAACGGAACCGTTGGTATTGTTTTATCAGCGTCTATCCGACGAGAGCGATTCGTCGCTTACCTATGATGCGATCGATGGGCTAGGTTCAACGGAAGAAATTTCTAACAAGATTTTTACGATTTTAAATGACCAAACGAACCCGTAAAGTTGCGTTTTCGGCTAGATAGAGCTGATTTGTTAGTTTTTTTTTAAGATAATCAGGTAAAACGTTGAAAAAGATACGTTTTTTATAAAAAAATTTTGCAATTTGTTTTTTTTTGTCTAAACTTCTCTTCGTTGATGCAACTGTATACGTGGTTTCTTAAATTGTGTTGTAAAAAACACACTGCCGGGGAGAAGTATTACAGGTGCTTGGCGAAAAAAGTGGTTCTGTTCTAACGAAAATTTGTTCTTCAACAGTAAGACAGGAGTGTACAAAGTGGTTGCTAAAAAGAAAAAGGTAGCGGCGAAAAAGAAACCTGCTGCGAAAAAGAAAGTAGTAAAGAAAAAAGTAGTGGCTAAGAAAAAAGTTGCTGCCAAGAAAAAAGTAGCTGCTAAGAAAAAGCCTGCTGCCAAGAAAAAGGTAGCTGCTAAGAAAAAGCCTGCAGCTAAGAAGAAACCAGCCGCCAAGAAAAAGGTAGCTGCCAAGAAAAAGCCAGCCGCTAAGAAAAAGGCAGCTGCAAAGAAAAAGCCAGCCGCTAAGAAAAAGGCAGCTGCAAAGAAAAAGCCAGCTGCTAAGAAAAAGGTAGCTGCCAAGAAAAAGCCTGCTGCTAAGAAGAAGCCAGCGGCCAAGAAAAAAGTAGCTGCAAAGAAAAAGCCAGCTGCCAAGAAAAAAGTAGCTGCAAAGAAAAAGCCAGCTGCAAAGAAAAAAGCGGCTAAGAAGAAGTAAGCTGCTTTAAGAAAAAGCCCTCTATATGAGGGCTTTTTTGATTCTTTTAGAGGTTTACTCGTCTTCGTGACTAGTGAAGGGAATGGTCATATTGGACCAAAACCCTTATCCACTTCCTGATCGGAAGCACTTTTCTGACGCCGTGATTTCAACCAAAAGGCATGTCATGCCTCGTTTTGGTATTCCCCGCTTTCCCCGTTTGCTGTTATCACTGCTTTACTTAAATTCACTTGGCTCGTTCAGGTTACGGAATTCTGAAATTGAATCTTGAAAATTCGCCGTGGTATAGCCTATTGACTCGAGCCATCCGAGCACCGATTTATTTTTACCCTTGAGTCTGTTGGAGATAGTTCCGATTATCGAGGATCTGATTAACAAAACCAAAGGTTGTACTCTTCCCCGATTTGCGACGGCAACTGCGGGTTTGTCACCGATAACTGTGAGCAATCTTTCGACTGTGTTCAGTGGTATGTGTGGCATGTCGCAGGGAACAACAAAACAAAATTCTGTTGTTATTTTTGATTTTGCACTTAAGACGCCAGCGAGCGGTCCCCGATAATTATTGTCGGCGTCTGTAGTTAACGGCGCGCCGAATGTCTCGTACTCATTCTCATTCTGGTTAATGTTAATCAGCAACTGATCAACCTGTGGTTTTACTCTATCGATCATATGCTGGACGAGCATTTTTCCCCGATAAGGAACCAACCCTTTGTCTTTGTTACCCAGTCTAGTGCCTTTGCCACCGCAGAGTATCAAACCTGTTATCTTGCGCTGTGATTTATCCATTATCTGTTCGTGTTCATCGTTGCTAAGATACTGGCATAGTTACCAAAATAAATCAGCATTAGGATAAGGACCAAAGTGGATCTCGAAGCGAGTATTTTAGAGGTGTTTTGCGTAGATGGGTTGTTACATCGCGAAGTGCCTGAATATGTGGAGAGATATCAGCAAATAGAAATGGCAACCGCCATTGCGTCGGCCCTTGAACAGAAAAGTAACGCGCTCATTGAGGCTGGTACTGGAACAGGAAAGACATTTGCCTACCTAGTGCCCATTCTCTTGCAACAAAAAAATGCGATTGTCTCTACCGGTACAAAAACGCTGCAGGACCAGCTTTATTATCAAGATTTACCGACCATACTGAAATTACTGGGTTTATCTCGCAAGGTCAGCTTGCTTAAAGGTCGAAGTAATTATCTTTGTCCAGAAAGACTTGCGAAAAATATTAAGGTGATGACCGAGATCGTTGAGCCAGACTTGCTTTCTCAGCTTGTGCGGGTTCGAGAATGGTCCCAATTGAGTCGCACAGGTGATCTTAACGAATTGAGTGATAAAGACCTGGAGTCTGTCGGTAGCTTGATTACCAGCACAACAGATAATTGTCTGGGTGGAGAATGCCCCAGTGTTGATGTATGCCCCTTGTATCGAGCAAGAGAAAAAGCTGTTCATGCTGATATCGTGATTGTTAATCATCACTTGTTAATGGCGGATCTGGCGATGAAAGAGGAGTCTATTTCTTCTCTATTGCCTAGCGCTGATGTCGTTATTGTCGATGAGGCGCACCAAATCTCCTCTGTGGCTCGTCATTTCTTTGGTGAGACTGTTACTAGCGGTCAATTGATGGAGCTGTCAAGGGATGTAAAACGCGAACTGCAGCTGCTGGGAAATGATCACCCTGAGTTGCGCAGATCAGCTATGGGTTACGAGGATTCGGTGAATGGGTTGTCACGGGTTTTCAGCATGAATCCAGCCATTGATCTCGAAGAGTTATTGACGATGGTGGAGATTCAGGATGCCATTGACGAAATGGACCTGTCGTTTTCAACACTGGCGGAGTTGTTGGAAACCAGTGCTATCAGGAGCAAGGTGCTGCAGCAGTGTTATCAGCGCTGTTTGAGGCTAATGGATCGATTTGCAGTGCTAACTGAGCAGGTAGAAGCAGACAGTGTGTATGCGCATTGGATTGAGCGTCAAGAGAAGTCGTTTACTCTCAGGCTGTCGCCAGTTGTCATCGCTGATTCGTTGTCACCCTTTTTTCGGGAACCGAACAAGAGCTGGATATTTACCTCAGCAACCTTGTCTGTTGCTGAAAAATTTGATCACGCGCGAAGTGCGCTGGGTCTTGAAGATGATCCTGAATACCGTTTTGAGAGTCCCTTTGATTTCTCAGAGCAAGTCCGGGGATTGATTCCCCACGGGATACCTGTGCCTGGCTCGAATGATCACACCGCGGCATTAATGGCCTTTTGTCTGCCAATTTTGAAAGCCAATCAGGGTAGAAGTTTTATCCTCTTTACCAGTTACAAGGCGCTTCACGCGGCGCGGGCGATTATCGCTGAAACCGGTGGGATTAACTATCTAGTGCAGGGTGCTATGTCACGTCAAAAGCTACTAGATAAGTTTAAAATTATTCCGCGGTGCGTTCTGCTCGCAACGCAGGGCTTTTGGGAGGGTATCGATGTAAAGGGTACAGACCTCAGATGTGTTGTTATCGACAAGCTTCCTTTTACAAACCCTTCGGATCCACTGCACGTCGCTCAAATGCGTCTCGCCGCGGCTAAGGGTGAAAACGGGTTCAGTTCTGTGTCAATACCTGACGCCGCAATCGCATTGAAGCAAGGTTTTGGGCGGCTCATTCGTCAGGAGAGCGATAGAGGGTTGTTTGTACTTGGTGATAACAGAGTGCTAACGAAAAGTTATGGTGGAAAATTTCTAAAGAGCCTACCAGATATGCCTTGGCTAGGATCACAACAGGAAGCAATTACTTACATGGAATCGCTCGATTAAAGCGTTGCCCGGATCACTTTTTAATTATCTTGTGCGCTAACGATTAATTTTTGTTACCCGACCCATTATGCGAGTTAGCGTGAAATCAAGTAGAATCCAGCCTGTTAATTGATTGGTCAGCCCCATGAATATACTTGCAATTGATACTTCAACCACAGCTTGCGTGTTGGGTATCAGAACAGAAGACACTGAAATAACACGCTTTGAGCAGATAGACAGAAGTCACAGTCTGGAGCTTCTGCCTCGTATAGTCACAATTCTTGCAGATGCAAATCTAGACAAGAATGACATTCATCTTATTGTATTTGGTAAAGGTCCAGGTTCGTTCACCGGGCTTAGGATTGCCGTGGGCGTGACCCAGGGACTTGCCTTCGGTCTGGATATCCCCGTGGTTGGTGTTTCCACGTTGGCGTGTATTGCTCAGGGACGATTTCGAAAAAGTGTAGATGGAACGGCAACGCATGTCATGGTTGCGCAAACAGCTAGACAAGAAGAGTTGTTTTATGGCGCCTATGATGTCAGTGGGGGTATCGCAACACGCGTTCAGCCAGAGGGAGTATACCTCGCTAACGAGGTGCCGGTTTTACCCGAAGGGCCCTGGGTCGGGGTCGGTTCCGGTTGGTCTTTTGCGGACAAGATAAATTTTTCGTCGGGCGCTGGTGTCTCTGACATTTCACTAGAAGCCTGGCCCGAGGCGGAAGACCTGTTGGTGCTTGGTAATGACGCGTTCAATTCCGGTGCCGCGGTGACAGCGGCCCAAGCCATACCGGAGTATTTACGAGAGCAGGTCGCCACTCCGGCCAAACCGAAAACCCACAAAATTTGACGCTTACATAGCCATGACTCTATGGTTGGCGTTTCAGTCGATAACCAACGCGCGCGATTTTTTGTTGCGCTCGCGTAGTTTTCTCTATTGTCTATAATCCGGCGCATTGGGTAGTATGCTAAATGAAATCGGGTCAGGCGGGCGTTTGCTAATATAAATAATGTTCGCTTAAATTTTGGAGAAATAAAAAGCTCGCCTAATGAACAGGAATGACGCAGCCTGATGATCGAATCAAGTCAATATAGCGCGCTTCATGGCAAGACCACTGTAATAAATGCCGCGCATCATCGATACCATAAGGGAATTGAGTATTCGCGCTATTCGCAGTCGGTTAAACAAGCTTTACAGCATGCATAGGATGCCAGATGTTTAACACAGAGAAATTGTGCTGCTGCGACACAGATCATTACCGATACAATTTTCCCATTCGCAGTCTCATGAGCTGGGTTGATGAGTATCGACACTTGCCCCTGATCCTTGTGAATGTTGACTGATGCCTCGTTACTGTTTTTCCAAAGACAAGTCTGGATACTTCCTTAAAGACTGTTTGGGCAATCAGCGTCCATTACGGATCTATTTTTCCGCGCCGAACCTCCGAAGACGTGCCGCGCAAACAGGTAAAAGCGAGCTCTTGCTCAAAGCTATCGGCGCCCAAAATAATTTACGCGTACTGGATTGCACTGCCGGCCTGGGGGTAGATGCCTATTTGATGGCTGCTTACGGTTGCCACGTCACGATGCTAGAGCAGTCCCCTGTGCTTGGCCTGATGCTGCGAGAAGCCCTTACTCGCGCTCTGCTTGATCCTGATGCGAGTGTCATTGCCGAACGGATGCGGTTACAAGAAACAAATGCGGTTGATTTTCTGAACAGTTATTGTCGCCAGACAGAGGATGATGGCACTGAATTGGCGCACTCGTTCGACGTAATCTATATTGATCCAATGTTTCCACCGAGATCGAAGTCCGCCGAGGTGAAAGGTGGGATGCAGATACTACAAAAATTTATTGGTAAGACTGATAACGTGAAATTACTGCTAGAAAAGGCAGTGGCAACAGGCATCAAACGGGTTGTTATCAAACGTCCGCTTAGAGGTGGGGATATTGACGGGTTTGCGCCAAGCTACCAGCAGAAAGCTAAAGCCAGCAGGTTCGATGTTTATCTGCAGTGATTGCCTAGACGAGCTGTCGGGTCTCCGGAACACTTTTAGTTGCCAATTGAATAACATCGTATCGCAGGTCGCTATCCAGCGTGATGCCTGTCAGTACCTTAATCTCTGCTAGTCTTTCAGATGCAGTAACCCAGCCATCGGTTACTTTTATGATGTCTTCTTTATCCAGACTTTTGATAAACGTTGCGAACAGTGATTTGTCGAAAAATTCAGGTGAATTGATGCCATAGAAAGCCGATAGTTGATGTCCAATTTTCGACGCACGCATCTCCAGATCCATTACTTTTTGCTCACTGTGTTGTTCAAGCAACGAGACCAATATGTAGTATCGCTCCAGCGTAGGCTCAATAATTTCGGAAAGAGACATCAAGCTTGCGTAACCATCAGAGGTTGGAGCCGGGGCTGATACTAACCGTGAACCTCCATCTACGTGATCAAATTCAATGACGCCAATCGTGCCAAAGATTTCCAGAATCTGTTCGATGGTTGTTCGAAGTTCTGTCTGCTGGAACGGCAGGAAAAACTCTGATTCAAGAAATGGATAAAGCCGAAAGCAAGCCTCAAGAAGGTCATCTGCTGACACGCTGCCAGATTGCTTGATCCATCTGGCAATCATGCTTGGTAACGCATAAACATGGATCGTGTTGTTTCGGTAGTAAGTAAGCAGCACAGCGGCGGAGGCCGAGGCGGATAATATGTCGCCAAAATTCTGTGTCGTACGTGTGATGTCAGCGATACTCTCGGCTTGCTCAATAATGCTACTCGCATCAAGGTCGACTATCGAATACTCTCCTGCTGTATTCATCCCCTTGGCGATACTCAACAAGTCATCAATCATCCGTTGTAATCGCTCATCCGTCATGGACTGACGCGGCGTCGTTAGCAGCGCTGTAGCAACGAGATTAACGGGATTTATTGATGCCGCTGAATTCAGCCCGGTCGCGATTCTGTTACCCAGTTTTATACAGGCTTCGGAAACCATGTCAGGACTGTGCCTGTCACTATCTTTCCACGTGGGCAGGGTTTGGTTAAGAAAGTGCTCAAGGAAGACAGGCTCCCCGAAGTTGACAGCGACTTTGCCAAAATCGTTTTTAAATGTGCCGAGAACACCAGCGATGTCCCAGACGGATTCTTTCTCCTTACTTTTACCCTCCAGCTCTCCACGGTAGGTGCTACCTTCAAGAATTCGTTCGTAACCAAAATATACAGGCATAAAACAAATAGGTTTGCTGAAGTCGCGCAAATAGCTGTTCACAGTCATGCTTAGCATGCCGGTTTTTGGTGTTAACGTTCGTCCGGTCCTGCTTCTGCCGCCCTCAATGAAGTACTCCACAGAATAGCCGCGGACAAACATCTGATGCAGGTATTCGTCGAATACACTTTTATAGACCGGATCTCCCCTGAAGCTGCGACGCATAAAAAAAGCCCCGGCACGTCGAAGCAGTGGGCCAACCAACGGTAAGTTAAGGTTCTTACCAGCAGCAATATGTGGGGGTGTTAGACCATTGTGATAAAGCACATATGAAAGCAAAAGGTAGTCGATATGGCTCCGGTGGCAAGGCACATAGACAATCTCGTGTGTTCTAGCTAACGCTTTGACTCTGTTGACGTTGTGAAGATCAACGCCGTTATAGAGTTTGTTCCAGAACCAGGTAAGCAGCACATGAAAGAAGCGAATGACACGGTAAGACTGGTGCGAAACTATCTCGTTGGCATGCTTCAGCGCTTGTTTTTCAAATTCACTGACAGGTTTGTTTGCGTCCTCTGCGGCTAATGTGATGCTCTTTTGTACGCCATCATCAGACATGATCGCATTGATAAGTGTGCGCCTGTGAGAGAGGTCGGGTCCGAGGATCGCGAGTTTCTGGTGATTAAAATGTACCCGAAGTAAACGTAGTAATCTGCGTATCTGTTTTTCCCTGTTTGGTTCGTCTTCGATAATGTCAGTCAACACGACAGGTTCGCTGAACTGAACCAGTATGTGTCCCGGGTGAATGGCCATTGCTAGCAGTTTTTTGAAACGACTGGTCACCGTCCAATTGTCTGATAACAACAGACTCGAGAGCGATTTTTCGCGATTTGGCTGGTGTCCCCAGAAGAGTGAAACGGGTACGATTTTTATAGGTCCCTGTTTGGATTCCTGTATGGATTCCTGTTTGGTTTCACTGTCGATTTTTGGAGCAGCAATGTCATCGATTTGATGCTCGAACAAACGCGCCATTCTCTTGGACTGCTTTTGTTGCGACTTGCGCCCCCAGGCGCCATAGGGACGTCCTAGAAAGAAAAATGCGCGTGCTTCAATATCGTCCTGAATTGAGTCGTAAGGTCGTGGCAGTCCATGATCTGTGCAGGCTTGATCAACAACCATAAGGTCAGCGATTGACCGAAATGGCATCACATAACAAACACGATCATTGGGCTGGATATTGAGGAAGTCCTTATCACAGCCGAGAATCGTGGGCTTGATCCAGGAAAAAAGCAGTTTCTTCGTGAAATGAAATTGGAGCGATCTTAAGCGGTCTAAAATCGCTGAGCGTTTCATGGAATTTTTCTAGTGTTTGCCATCAAAGAGGTCAGAAAGAGAGCCGCGAGGCTCAGTGCCCTCAATCTCGACTTCCCAGACTCCTGAGTATTTTCGTGCCGTGACTTCTTTGACTTTTTCCACTGAATTCAAAACAGTGGGTCTCAAAAATATCATTAGGTTCTTCTTTTCAGTGCCGGTCGTTGTGCTTTTAAAAAGTCGGCCTAGAACTGGAATGTCACCCAGAAAAGGGACTTTATTTTCAGTGCCGGTGGTGTTGTTACGAATAAGACCCCCAAGGATGATGATCTCGTTGTTATCAGCAAGCACCGTGGTATCGATTGTACTTGTTGAGGTGATCAGGTCGGCTGAGCCGGCTGAGCCGATGTTCTGGTTTTCTACAACTTCAGAGACCTCTTGGGAGATTTCCAACCTAATCAGACTGCCATCGTGTACGTGAGGGGTAACATCTAAAGTGAGGCCAACCTCTTGGCGCTGAATAGTTGTAAATGGATTAGTCGTGCCATTACTTCCCGTTGTAGTTGAACCGGTCCTGAAGGGCACGTTTTGACCAACAAAGATCTTCGCTTCCTCGTTATCCATGGTCGTGATGCTAGGGGTTGAAAGCAGGTCAACATTGTTGTTTGTTGCGAGTGCGCTAATCAACAGTGCAAAATTGCTGCCTGTTTCACTGAGTCTACCAGCGCCCACGACGTTTGAATCTAGACTTGGTAAAGCAGTCGCCCCGCCCGCAGCTGCAGTTGCAATGGAATTGACAAGGTTGGAAATATTAGTGTTTGTCGTGGATATAAGCGGCACGTTAGAACCAGCATCGACGACAGAAAACTCGGTTCCAAGTTTCCGATTAAACGTGGTTGTGACCTCCACAATAACGGCCTCAATCAAAACCTGAAGTCTTCTAACATCTAATTTTGCAATGATGTCTTTAAGCTCGGCCATGGTAGATGGGTCGGCTTTGATGACAAGTGCATTAAGCGCCTCGTCTGCCTGTATGCTGGTTGCAATATCTTGGCCAGGCTTGTCTCCTTTGCCATTTTGACTGATTAGCTCTTTTAAAATGGTAGCAAGCTCCGCTGCATCTGAGTGGGCCAGTCTCACGACCTGAATCGTTCCTGCTCTGTTAGCCGGAATGTCAAGTTGCTTGATGAGGGCGACAACTCGGCTGATACTGCCTGGGTCACCTTTGATCACAATAGAATTTGTGCGCTCGCTCGCGACAAGCGTAATTTTGTTGGGTCCCTTCGCTCCCTTGCCTATCTGTTCCGGTGCGAGTTGCTCAAGCAGTGCGACCATGTCTTCAACCCAGGCTTCTTTAAGCTGCACAATCTCGGTCGTGGAGCTCTCAGCGACATCAATCCTGTTTACGATTTCAGCCAGTCTTGCAATATTGCTAGCGTGATCACTAATGATCAGTGCATTCGGTGATGTCAGACCGGCAATGTGTCCGTATTGTGGGATGAGAGGGCGAAGGATTTTAACCAGCTCGGCAGATGCCGTGTTACGGACTGAAATGACTTGGGTGACCAGCTCCTCACTGGAGGTGTTATCACTAAAATCGCCGGGGTTACCACTCTGTTTGGCGAGCACTTGTTGCACGATGCGTATTACGTTCCCTGAAGGTACCGCTGCGTAGCCGTGAACCCGCAGTACGCTGAGAAACAATTCATAGGTCGTGTCGCGATCCATCTTTGTATTTGAAACGACGGTGACGTTTCCCTTGACCCTTGGGTCGATAATAAAACTCTTTCCAGTAATGGCTGAAATTTGGGTGACCACCTCGCGAATATCAGCGTTCTTGAGATTCAAGGTGCCGGAATAACCTTCAGCATAGGTGTTCATTGAACCTGCCAGTCCGGCGATAAGCAGGCAGCTGATAGCGGCTCGCCTGAACATAAATAAAGACATCAAGGTGGTACGACTAACTAAGTTCATGTGTTGTAAGAAGCCTTCATTTTAAGGATGCCATTATTGTGTAGGTACAGTGACGAAGAATCGTCGATCATTTCGTTGAACTTCAACTCGCACCCGTGGGGAATTCATTGCTTGATTGATCAGTGATTGATCGCTCAGGATGTTCCCGACCGGCTGTCCGTTAACGGACAATACAACATCACCGGACTTTAAGCCGGCTTGAGCTAGCGCCTGTTGCGAAGCTTCGCTGCCGATTCGATACCCCTTGTTTGAGCCGCTTTGTACAGCGCTGACACCCAATTCAGTAAGCAACCCTGATGGATCTTTTGAAATTTTTTCCTGCAAACCGGAAACATATTCACGCATCTTCGAAGGGGGCTGGTTTTGGGGGTTGGAGCGCGCATTGGTTTTTCGCTCGGCTATTCGTTGTCTAACTTGTTGAAGTCTTGTCGATCCACGATTATTCACCGAGGGTTGATTGGCGGACGACGCGCTGCGGTTGGCACTACCTGCAAACTGCTGGCGAATTTTACTATCGGAAAAGAGCAGTTTTTCGAGTTTTGCGCCACGGCGAATAAGAATATGGTCAGCAAAAACAGCGTCAAGAATAGCGTTTCCAGGAAGACGATCACCTATGCGGAAAAGCTCGCCGCTTTTGTTAGACTCGGCCACAATCGCTGTGGAGTTTTCTGCAACATCCGCTTTAAAAACACCTTGCAACTCCAGATTTAAATTTGTTTCGGGTGCGTCTAAAGCCGCGGGGCTGGCTTTGGTTTCTGCTGTTCCAAAAAGGTTCAGTGATGCGACATCAATATTGGCAGCGGGTGCTTGCTCCCGTTTGTTATAGCGTGCGTCTGATTTGGCTTCGCCGATGCTACTTGCACCTTGGCCACTGGTGTTTTCGAGGAAAAACAACACGGTATTGGCCACAGAAAGGCTCAACAGGATAACGATTACCACACTCACGAGCGTTGCAAGCCTGTGATTGTGGCGCTCAAACATGTTGATGAATAAATCCAAGAGAAACCCCTGATTTTTGCAGCATTCACTTTATCAGGTAAAAGGCCCTGCGTGAAATTTTCAACCTCTTCCTCTAAACAACTGCTCTTCTAGTAGCAGTACCGTTTCGTCCAGATTAGAACCAGCCGGCCACGGTACCTTTGCAAGGTCAAATAATCTCGCTTTTACGCTTATCTCAGCCCAACCATCTGGTTT
>ENA-UZXA01011610-UZXA01011610.1-metagenome-genome-assembly--contig:-Day-1-1m-contig-11610_pt1 | contig 13108 bp, 6 predicted proteins | sample MGYA00260336_ERZ794896 | MGnify/ENA metagenome assembly ERZ794896
TAATTACTGAGAAGATTGATGCTCTAAAAGCATATGAGTTAATTGAAGCTCTGGAACTTATGAAAAGCCTTCCAAAGGCGAAATTTAATGAGTCGGTTGATATTAGTATTAATCTAGGAGTTGATTCAAAAAAATCGGACCAAAATGTTCGTGGTTCATCTTCTTTGCCACATGGTATTGGTAAAACTGCAAAAGTTGCTGTATTTGCTGACGGTGAGGATGCTACTGAGGCTAAGAATGCTGGAGCTGAAATAGTAGGTTTTGATGATTTAATTGCAGATGTTAAGAAAAATAAAGATTTAGATGTAGATGTTGTAATAGCTACTCCGGAATGTATGCCTAAGCTAGGAGCTCTTGGAAGAATTCTCGGGCCTAAGAATCTTATGCCAAACCCTAAGGAAGGAACTGTCACGAAAAATGTAGCAGATGCAGTGGATAACGCTAAAAAAGGTCAGGTAAGGTATAAAACAGATAAAGCTGGCATAATACATACAACAATTGGAAAAGTTGATTTTGAAGCAAAAAAATTGGCTGAAAACATATATTTCCTTGTAGATGACTTAATTAAGGCTAAACCTTCTACAGCTAAAGGTAAATATATGAAAAATATTACAATATCTTCTACAATGGGACCAGGAATTAAGGTAGACTTAGCGACAGTTGTTGAGAGAAGAAGCTGATATGCCATTGAATTTAGAACAAAAAAAAGAACTTGTTAAAGAGGTGTCGGGTATTCTAGCTGATGCTGACACTATTTTAACTGCAGATTACCGTGGTCTCACTGCAACTCAATTGGGTGAATTCAGAAAAATTGCACGCAATCCAGGAATACATATTAAGATTGTAAAAAATAATATGTTAAAAATGGCGCTTAAGGATTCAGACTATTCTTCGGTAAGCGAAAAGGTATTCGGCCCACAAATATTAGCTACATCAAGTGATAATCCAGGTGAGTTTGCTAAGTTGGTCAAAAACTTTATAGATGATCATGAAAATATTGAGCTGAAATCACTTGCATATAAAGGTAAAGAACTTGACCTAGTAGAAATTAAAAAATTAGCTGCATTACCAACATACGATGAAGCAATATCAATGCTGATGTCAATTATACAGGCTCCAGTCCAGAAACTAATGGCAACTATGGTCGCGGTTCCAACAAAAGTGGTTAGAACTCTTGACGCAGTAAAAGAATCAAAGAACTAACAATAAATTCAATAGGAGAAGAAAAGATGGCGGGAACAAACGATAAAATTTTAGACACAATATCTAATATGACTGTAATGGAAGTAGTAGATTTAATTTCAGAAATGGAAGAAAAGTTTGGAGTTAAAGCAGCAGCAGCAGCAGTAGCAGCAGCACCAGCAGCAGCTGGCGGTGGCGAAGCAGCAGCTGAAGAAAAAACAGCTTTTAATATTTCTTTAGAAAGCTTTGGTGGTAACAAAGTTGCAGTTATTAAAGCTACAAGAACAGTTACTGGCCTTGGTTTAAAAGAAGCTAAAGAAAAAGTTGAAGCAGCTCCATGTATTTTAAAAGAAGGCGTAGAGAAAGCTGAAGCCGAAGATTTTAAAAAACAACTCGAGGAAGCAGGCGCAACTGTTGAGCTCAAGTAATAAACTTGCATAACGCATAATTTAAAAATTTATTTAGTAAAAATATTACTAATTATTTGGCGTGTTCCAAAGGAAAAGCATTAATGAAATATAGTTATACAGCAAAAAAAAGAATAAGAAAAAATTTTGGTAAACTAGGTGATATTTTACCTATGCCTAATCTGATAGAACTTCAGGTTCTCTCATATAATAAGTTTTTAGGTAAAGATGCTTTGGGCAAGCTTGATTACTCTAATTCTGCCCTGGATACCGTTTTTAAATCTGTATTCCCTATATATGATTATGCTAATAATTGTAAGCTTGAATATAGTAAGTATACGCTTGGTAAAGAAGAATTCTCAGAAGAAGAATGTCGAATAACTGGGAAAAGTTACTCTGTTCCCATTAAAGTAGATCTTAAGTTATCTGTTAACATAGATCCTAAATCTCCGGGTAAGCTAGAAATATTTGAAAATAAAGAAGTATTTTTAGGTGATATGCCTATTATGACTAAGTTTGGAACATTCATAATAAATGGTACTGAGAGAGTTGTTGTGTCACAGTTACATAGATCCCCTGGCGTATTTTTTGATCATGATCGAGGCAAAACACATTCTTCTGGAAAGTTATTGTTTTCAGCAAGAGTGATACCTTATCGTGGTTCATGGTTAGATTTTGAGTTTGATCAGAAAGATATTATTTTTGCAAGAATTGATAGAAGAAGGAAAATAGCGTCAACAATTATTTTAAGAGCATTAGGTTATAATACAAAACAAATCATAGATTTATTCTATGACAGCAACAAAATTACAGTTATAAAAGACCAATTCTTTATCGAACAAAAGCTAGATGATCTTAAGGGAAGTATTGCAGCTTTTGATATTTTACATGGCAAAAAAGTTATTGTAGCCAAAGGTAAAAGAATCAATATGCAGCATATAGAATTAGCTAAAAAAGCTAAAATGAAAAGCTTTCCAGTGCCGAATGAATTCTTATGGGGTAAAAGGATTTCTGACGATATAGTCGATAAAAAAACTGGCGAAGTAATCTTATCTTGCAATCAACAGATTACTCAAGAATTAGTAAGTACTATACTTGAGGCTGGATTAAATAAGTTTGAAATACTGCATACTAATGAGCTTGATAAAGGTCCATTCATATGTAATACATTAGATGTAGATCCTACCGTGGATCAAGATACTGCTTTGATAGAAATTTATCGAATGATGAGACCAGGCGAGCCTCCAACTAGAGATGCGGCATCTATGTTATTTATAAATTTATTTCAATCAACGGATAGATATGATTTATCTGCAGTTGGAAGAATGAAGTTTAATACTCGTGTTGGTAGAACTGAAACAGAAGGAGAAGGCATCCTATCTAATGAAGATATAATTGAAGTCTTACGAACATTAGTTAATATTAGAAATGGATATGACTCTGTTGATGACATTGATCATCTGGGAAATCGAAGAGTGAAATGCGTAGGCGAAATGGTTGAAAACGTATTTAGAATTGGTTTGGTTAGAGTTGAAAAAGCTGTAAAAGAAAGAATGAGTACTATGGAAATGGCTGATAGACTTCAACCAAAAGACCTTGTTAATTCAAAACCCATCACTGCAACGTTAAAAGAATTTTTTGGAACCAGTCAGTTATCACAATTTATGGATCAAAATAATCCTCTTGCTGAAATCACTCATAAAAGAAGAATATCTGCGCTAGGACCTGGCGGATTAACACGTGAAAGAGCAGGATTTGAGGTTAGAGATGTTCATCCGACTCATTATGGAAGAGTTTGTCCCATAGAAACTCCTGAAGGGCCGAATATCGGACTAATCAATTCACTTGCGACTTTTTCACGGACTAATAACTATGGTTTTCTAGAAACTCCATATAGAGTTGTGGAAAAAAATAAAGTTAAAGGTGAAATACAGTGGTTGTCTGCTATTGAAGAAAGCAAATATATAATTGCTCAGGCAAATACTGAATTAGATAAAAATAATAAAATAGTAGGAGATTTAATTTCTTGTAGAAATAATAACGAATTTATAATTTCGTCTCCTGAGAAAGTACAATTAATGGATGTTTCACCTAAACAAGTTGTATCAGTAGCGGCTGCATTAATACCATTTTTAGAGCATGATGATGCGAATAGAGCACTCATGGGATCAAACATGCAAAGACAAGCTGTTCCAATACTTAAGCCAGAGAAACCAATTGTCGGTACTGGTATTGAGAAAACAGTTGCTATAGACTCTGGAGCTTCGTTCACTGTGAAAAGAGGTGGAGTAGTAGATTATGTGGATGCATCAAGAATAATTGTTAATGTAAATGAAGATGAAGTATTAGATGGAGATGATACAGGAGTTGATATTTATACATTAACTAAATACACAAGAACAAACCAGAATACTTGTATTAATCAAAAGCCACTTGTCAGTACGGGCGATATTATAGAAAAAGGCGATGTGATAGCTGATGGTCCATCCACAGACTTGGGAGAGCTAGCGCTTGGTCAAAATATTCTTATTGCATTCATGCCATGGAATGGATATAACTTCGAGGATTCTATTCTAGTATCAGAGAGAGTTGTTCAAGAAGATAGGTTTACATCTATACATATTGAGGAGCTAGAATGTGTAGCTAGGGATACAAAACTTGGTTCGGAAGAAATTACATCTGATATTCCTAATGTAAGTGAGAACTTGTTAAATAAATTGGATGAATCTGGAATTGTCTATGTTGGAGCTGAAGTAAAAGCTAGTGATATCTTGGTTGGAAAAGTTACCCCGAAAGGAGAGAGCCAACTTACACCGGAAGAAAAATTATTAAGAGCAATCTTTGGTGAAAAAGCATCTGATGTTAAAGATACGTCATTAAAAGTTCCATCAGGGATGGATGGCACTGTCATTGATGTAAGAGTCTTCACGAGAGAGGGTATTGATAAAGACAAAAGAGCTTTAGAAATACAAGAAGAAGCTATTAAAGAAGCTAGAAAAAATTTAGAGGATGAGCTAAGAATTAATCAGGAAAACCTTTACTCAAGAACCAGGAAGCTTTTATTAAACAAACAAGTAACGAAGGCTCCAAGTAACATTAAATCCGGATCAAAAGTTACAGCAGCTATGTTGGATGATGTTGATAATTCGGAGTTATTTAAGTTTACTTTAAAAACAGAATCTGGAAATATCGCTCTTGCAGGAATTTCTAACCAATTTGATAAATTAGCAGAAAAATTTTCTGAAGACTTGCAAGAAATAACGCAAAAAATATCACAACATGATGATTTGGGCCCAGGAATACAAAAAAAAGTTAAGGTATATTTAGCGGTAAAAAGAACATTGCAGCCAGGTGATAAAATGGCTGGAAGACATGGAAACAAGGGTGTCATTTCGCAGATAGTTCCTGTTGAGGATATGCCTCATACCGCAGATGGTAGACCTGTTGATGTGGTATTAAACCCACTAGGTGTCCCATCGAGGATGAATGTTGGACAGGTTCTCGAAACCCATCTAGGTTGGGCAGCGAAAGGAATAGGTTTCAAAATTGCTGAAATGGCAGATAATAAAGCACAACCAAAAAAACTGAGAAGTTATTTAGGAGAAGTTTATTCTACGTGCCCAGGATTTGAAAAACATGATTTAAAAGCTTTTTCGGACGAGGAAGTTGCTACATTAGCAGATAACCTAAGATCAGGCGTTCCAATGGCTACCCCGGTATTTGATGGAGCATCTGAACATGAAATCAAAGCAATGTTAGAATTAGCAGATTTACCTTCAAGCGGTCAAGCAGAGCTATTTGATGGAAGGACTGGAGAGATGTTTGATAGACCAGTCACTATTGGTTATATGTATATTATAAAACTAAACCATCTTGTTGATGATAAAATGCATGCTCGTTCTACTGGACCTTATAGTTTAGTTACCCAACAACCACTGGGTGGTAAAGCACAGTTTGGTGGGCAAAGATTTGGAGAAATGGAAGTTTGGGCATTACAAGCATATGGTGCGACCCATACTCTTCAGGAAATGTTAACTGTAAAATCAGATGACGTAGCTGGAAGAAATCGTATTTATAAGAATATCGTTGATGGTGACTTTAGTTCTGAGGCACATGTTCCAGAGTCATTTAACGTTTTATTAAAAGAAATAAGATCTTTAGGTATCAATATAGACCTTGATCAAGATAATAAAGAAACATAAGGAGTTTATTATGAAAGACATGTTAAATTTGTTTAAAAAAACTACCAAAGAAGATAATTTTGATCATATTAAAATATCCTTAGCTTCCCCTGATTTAATGAGATCATGGTCTTATGGAGAAGTCCGTAAACCTGAGACTATTAACTATAGAACATTTAAACCAGAAAGAGATGGATTGTTCTGCGCAAAAATATTTGGTCCTATAAAAGACTATGAATGCCTATGTGGAAAATATAAAAGACTTAAGCATAGAGGTGTAATATGTGAAAAATGTGGCGTTGAAGTTACCTTGTCCAAGGTCAGAAGAGATCGCATGGGCCATATAGAATTAGCATCTCCTGTTGCTCACATTTGGTATTTAAGATCATTGCCGTCAAGAATTGGTCTGATGCTCGACATGACGCTGAGAGAAATTGAGAAAGCTCTGTATTTTGAGGCATACATTGTAATTGATGGAGGTCTAACTCCTCTAGAAAAAGGACAATTATTATCTGAAGATGGATATCAGCAAGCTATTGCCGAATATGGTACAGACCTAAAAGTAGGAATGGGTGCTGAGGCAATCATGGAGTTATTACAAGAAATTGAACTAAAGAAAACGTATGAAGATTTAAAAGATGAGATTGCTAACACAAAGTCTCAGGCTAAAAATAAAAGAAATGTTAAGCGTTTAAAATTAATAGAGTCATTTATAAAATCTGGAAATAAGCCTGAATGGATGATACTTAGTGTGTTGCCGGTATTACCGCCTGACTTAAGACCGTTGGTCCCACTAGAGGGTGGAAGGTTTGCAACTTCTGACTTAAATGATTTATACAGAAGAGTTATAAATAGAAATAACCGACTAAAGAGACTTTTAGAACTTAAGGCACCAGAAATAATTGTACGAAATGAAAAAAGAATGCTGCAAGAATCAGTAGATGCTCTCCTTGATAATGGTAGAAGAGGTCGTGCAATAACCGGAACAAACAAAAGACCACTTAAGTCGCTTGCAGATATGATTAAGGGTAAAGGCGGAAGATTTAGACAAAACCTTCTAGGTAAAAGGGTAGATTATTCTGGTAGATCAGTAATCGTTGTTGGGCCGACGTTAAGGTTGCATCAATGTGGTATACCGAAAAAAATGGCTTTAGAATTATTTAAACCTCATATATTTGGTAAATTACATTTACGTGGAATTACAACTACAATTAAGGCTGCAAAAAAAGTTGTAGAAAAAGAGGGAGAAGAAGTTTGGGATATTCTTGATGAAATTATTAAAGAGTATCCAGTGATGTTGAACAGGGCGCCAACACTCCATAGATTAGGTATTCAAGCATTTGAACCTATTCTTATAGAAGGAAAAGCAATCCAACTTCATCCTTTAGTATGTGCTGCATTTAATGCTGACTTTGATGGCGATCAAATGGCCGTTCATGTACCGCTATCTTTAGAGGCGCAAGTTGAGACAAGAGTATTGATGTTATCAAGCAATAATATTTTATCACCTTCTAATGGAAGTCCAATAATTGTCCCATCCCAAGATATTGTGCTAGGAATATATTACATGTCTAGAGAAAAACCTAACGCTATGGGCGAAGGAATGATATTTAGTGATGTAGAAGAAGTTCACAGAGCATACCAACAGAAAGTTGTTAGCTTGCAAGCTAAAATAAAAGTAAGAATTGAGATAAAAGAAAGTGAAGATGATGATTTACCTGCTAAACCCAAAATTGTATCAACTACTGTAGGTAGAGCGGTTTTAGCTGAAATACTTCCTAAAAACATACCGTTCACATATATAAATAAAGATTTAGATAAGAGAGCTATATCCGCATTATTCGATGCCTCTTATCGACTTGCAGGTCTTAAAGCAACAGTGTTATTAGCTGATCAAATTATGTATACAGGTTTTAAGTATTCTACAATCTCGGGAGTATCAGTAGGAGTTGATGACATGGTCATACCCCAACAAAAAGAAAAAATGGTTATTTCTGCTGAGAAGGAAGTTACGGATATTGAAAAACAATATAATTCAGGCTTACTCACATCAGGAGAGAGGTACAATAAGGTTGTTGATATTTGGTCGCATACAAATGACCAAGTTTCTCAGGCTATGATGAAAGAGCTAGGTTTACAGAAATCAAAAGAAAAGGGTGGCGGAACAATAGAGCACAAATCATTTAATTCTATTTATATGATGGCAGATTCTGGTGCAAGGGGATCCGCAGCACAAATCAGACAGCTCTCAGGAATGAGAGGATTAATGGCTAAGCCTGATGGATCAATTATAGAAACACCTATTACTGCAAACTTCAGAGAAGGGTTAAATGTAATGCAATATTTTATTTCTACTCATGGAGCAAGAAAAGGGCTAGCAGATACTGCGCTGAAAACTGCTAACTCTGGATATTTAACACGAAGACTTGTCGATGTATCTCAAGATTTGGTTGTAGTTGAGGATGATTGTGGAACTGAAACTGGCATTCTAATGAAACCACTCATTGAGGGTGGGGATATAGTAGAACCATTAAGAGAAAGAGTATTAGGAAGAACATTACTGAAAGATCTGTATGTTTCAGATACTAAAGACATAATACTTTCAAAAGGCACACTCATAGATGAAAAGAATGTAGTTTTGCTTGAAAAAAATGCAATTGATGAGATCTGGGTTAGGTCTGCAATTACATGTGATACGAGACATGGAATATGTGCTAAGTGTTATGGAAGAGACTTGGCAAAAGGCAGGGAAGTTTCTGCCGGTGAAGCTGTTGGTGTTGTAGCAGCTCAGTCAATTGGCGAGCCCGGCACACAGTTAACTATGAGAACATTCCATATTGGAGGAGCTGCATCAAGGGCAGTAGCGGCTAATAGTATTGAAGTTAAATCTTCGGGAACAGCAAAATATCATAATCTTAGTGTAGTTACTAATACAGAAAAACATAATGTGGTAGTCTCTAGGTCAGGAGAATTAGGGATTTTAGATGATAGTGGAAGAGAAAAAGAAAGATATAAAATTCCATATGGTTCTGTCATTACTATTAATGATGGAGGCAAGGTCGAAATGGGGCAAACAACTGCTACATGGGACCCATATACAACACCAATTATTACAGAAACAGCTGGTATTGTTAAATGCATAGATTTTGTAGAAGGAGTAAGTGTAGAAAAAATTACTGATGATTTAACCGGAATATCTTCAATACTTATTAAAGATCAAACCAGTGTTTCATTTGATAAAAATTTAAAACCTATGGTTACATTGGTAGACAGTAAAGGTATGGATTTAAATATTACAAATTCAAGTTTACCAGCTCACTATATACTACCATCAAAGTCTAATGTGTCTTTGACGGATGGAATGACTGTTGGGGTGGGTGATACAATCGCTAGAACTCCAAGAGAAACTTCAGGTACAAGAGATATAACAGGTGGTCTGCCAAGAGTAGCTGACTTATTTGAAGCAAGAATACCAAAAGATAAAGCTGAACTTGCTGAGATGACAGGTATTGTCTCATTTGGCAAAGAGACCAAAGGCAAGAGAAGATTAGAAATAACGTATACTAATCAAGACGGTCTTGAGGATAAACATTTTCAAATGATAGCAAAAACTAAACTCTTAAATGTATTTGAAGGAGCAAAGGTTGAAAAAGGTGAAATCATATCTGAAGGAGCTTTAGACCCACATGATATTTTAAGATATAGAGGTGTTACCGAGTTAGCAGAGCATATAGTAAAAGAAGTTCAGGATGTTTATCGTCTACAAGGGGTAGCTATTAATGATAAGCATATTGAAGTAATACTTAGACAGATGTTGAAGAAAATTGAAATAGAGTCAGCTGGTGATGCAGATTTGATAGTTGGTGAGCAAATGGAAAAAGCATCAATGCTAGAAATTATAGATGATCTTAAGTCAGCAAATCCAAATGCGATGTTGCCAACCTTTAGACCTATATTACTTGGTATTACTAAGGCTTCGCTCGTAACTAATTCATTTATATCTGCTGCATCATTCCAGGAAACAACAAGAGTCCTAACGGATGCAGCTGTGAATGGCAAAAAAGATTTCTTGAGAGGACTAAAAGAAAATGTAGTTGTGGGTAGATTAATACCATGTGGTACAAGCCTATCTACCAAAAGAAATGAAAAGACTAAAGATGACAAAACAGCTCTTATTGAAAAAGAGCTTGCAGAAGAAATGACTGCTTATACTGAAAATAAGACTATGGTAGCTGACGAAGAAACACAGGCAGATCCTACTTAAATGATTATTTCATCAAACCAATGGTTAAAAAGCTAAGGTTTGATGAGATGTTTGTTGCAATATCTGCTTGACAGCTATATGCTGTGCGAATAGAATTTTTGAATTAAATAAAAGAATATTATGACTACAATTAATCAACTTGTAAGAAAACCAAGAAGAGATAAGGTTTATAAAACTGCAGTTCCAGCATTGGAAGCATGTCCTCAAAGAAGAGGGGTATGTACTCGTGTTTATACAACAACTCCAAAAAAACCAAATTCAGCTTTAAGAAAAGTAGCTAGAGTTAAACTAACAAACGGTCAAGAAGTTACATCATATATCGGTGGTGAGGGCCATAATTTGCAAGAGCATTCTGTTGTGATTATACGAGGCGGTAGGGTAAAGGACTTACCAGGTGTTCGATATCATGTTGTGAGAGGAAGTTTGGATACTCAAGGAGTAGAAAAACGCAAACAAGGAAGATCAAAATATGGAACGAAGAAGCCAAAAGCTTAAATAAAAACTATGCCTAGAAAAAAGACAATATTTAAAAAACATTTAAAGCCAGATCCTATTTTTAATAGTACTGTTGTATCAAGATTTACAAATATGATTATGTCTGATGGTAAAAAAAGAACAGCTGAAAAGATAATTTATGCTGCATTGGAAATCATGAGTGAGAAAAATAAAGCAGATCCTTTATCAATGATGGAAAAAGCTCTGCAAAATGTGAGTCCTTCAGTAGAAGTTAAATCTAGAAGAGTTGGTGGATCAAACTATCAGGTGCCGGTTGAAGTCAATCCAAGACGCAGATTATCTCTAGCTATGAGATGGATCTTAGATGCCGCATTAAAAAGAAATGATAAATCTATGAAGAATAAATTAGCATCAGAATTATTAGATGCATGCGAAGGTAAAGGCTCAGCAGTTAAAAAAAGAGAAGACGTTCATAAGATGGCTGAAGCTAACAAAGCTTTTGCACATTATAGGTGGTAATTAATGGCTAGAAAAACTCCAATAGAAAATTATAGAAACATTGGTATTATGGCGCACATTGATGCGGGTAAAACCACTACAACTGAAAGAATATTATACTATACCGGCGTGTCTCATAAAATTGGTGAAGTGCATGATGGTGCAGCTACAATGGACTGGATGGAACAAGAGCAGGAAAGAGGAATTACAATTACTTCAGCTGCAACAACATGTTTTTGGAGTGGAAGTGCAGGTCAATATCCCGAGCATAGAGTAAATATTATCGACACACCAGGGCATGTTGATTTTACAATAGAAGTTGAAAGGTCCTTGCGTGTTTTAGATGGTGCTGTTGCTGTATTTTGTGCTGTAGGAGGCGTTGAGCCTCAATCTGAAACTGTTTGGAGACAAGCTAATAAATACGAAGTACCAAGAATGGTTTTTGTAAATAAAATGGACAGAGCTGGAGCAGATTATTTTAGAGTTGTTGAGCAAATAAAAACAAGATTAGGATCAACACCAGTGAGTTTACAAGTACCAATTGGCGCAGAAGATCAATTCAAAGGTATTGTTGATTTATTAACTATGAAAGCAATAATTTGGGAAGAAGAGAATATGGGAATGAAGTTTGAAACTCTTGATATTCCAGAAGATTTACAAGAACAGTCAAACCAATTAAGAGAACAACTATTAGAGACTGCAGCAGAAGCAAGCGAAGAACTTATGGATGAGTATCTTACTAATGGTGATTTACCGATAGAAAAAATCATAGAAGGATTGAGAATTAGAACTTTAGCTAATGAAATAGTATTGGCACAGTGTGGTACTGCTTTCAAGAACAAGGGTGTTCAGGCAATGCTTGATAATGTCATTAATTATATGCCGTCACCAATAGATGTCCCTGCTATCAAAGGAATTTTAGATGACAAGGATGAAACACCTGCTGAGAGAAAATCATCAGATGATGAACCATTTTCCTCGTTAGCATTTAAGATAGCAACAGATCCATTTGTCGGTTCATTAACATTCTTTAGGGTTTATTCAGGGGTACTTAAGGCAGGGGACTCAGTTTATAACGCAACAACAATGAAAAAAGAAAGAATTGGCAGAATATTGTTAATGCATGCTAATTCTAAAGAAGACGTTAAGGAGGTAAGAGCCGGAGATATTGCTGCTGCCGTTGGCCTGAAAACAGTAACTACTGGTCACACATTGTGTACTCCAGATTCAGTAATAACACTAGAACGAATGGAATTTCCAGAACCTGTAATTTCTATTGCAGTTGAACCTAAAACAAAAGCAGATCAAGAAAAAATGGGATTAGCTTTGAGCAAGTTAGCGCAAGAAGATCCATCTTTTAAAGTTGCAACAGATCAGGAGTCCAATCAAACAATAATTTCTGGTATGGGTGAATTACACCTTGAAATAATTGTTGACCGCATGAAAAGAGAATTTTCTGTCGAAGCTAATGTAGGTAAACCACAAGTTGCTTATAGAGAGACTATTAGAAAGCCAATCGAACAAGAAGCAAAATATATCAAACAAAGTGGTGGTAGAGGTCAGTATGGACATGTATGGTTGAAATTAGAACCACAAGAATCCGGAACAGGTTTTGAATTTGTAAATGCAATAGTAGGTGGTGCTATACCAAGAGAATTTATCAACCCAGTTGAAAAAGGAATTATTGAGCAAATGGAAAATGGGGTAATTGGTGGATTCCCAGTTGTTGATGTTAAAGTAACTTTATATGACGGTTCTTTCCATGATGTTGACTCAAGCGAAGTAGCATTTAAAGTAGCAGGATCACAAGCTTTCAAAGAAGGCGCTAAACAAGCAAAACCGGTTATACTTGAGCCTGTCATGTCTGTTGAAGCAGTAACACCAAAAGATTATTTAGGGGATGTAACCGGAGATCTTAATAGACGTAGAGGGATTGTCCTTGGAATGGAAGATACTGTAATGGGTAATATAGTGAAAGCTGAAGTACCATTATCAGAAATGTTTGGTTACTCAACATCACTAAGATCTATGTCTCAAGGAAGAGCAACTTATACAATGGAATTTACTAAATATGCTGAACTACCACAAAGTGTAGCAGAAGCTTTAATACAACAGGCATC
>ENA-UZXA01001844-UZXA01001844.1-metagenome-genome-assembly--contig:-Day-1-1m-contig-1844_pt1 | contig 12812 bp, 10 predicted proteins | sample MGYA00260336_ERZ794896 | MGnify/ENA metagenome assembly ERZ794896
AAATTTTTCCATTTAGAGTAGAATAATGTCAATCCGGATGACATCCGATCACACTGAGCTTACCTTCCACTATATGCGTTTGGACGCCCAGGTAGAGACTCTGCTAGATTTTTTGCTGCGTCGATTTAGATATTTAGATGATCAGGAGTGGCGCGAGAACATCAAAGCTCAACGTCTCTGGGTTGATGGTAAACCAGGCCGCGCGAATTTAAAGTTACGCAGCAATCAAAAAATTGTATATCTACGTCCGGATTATCTTGAACCGGAAGTAGATCCGCACTTTGAAATTATTTTTGAGGATGACTCGTTAATTGCTCTGAGCAAGTCAGGAAACTTACCTACCAGTCCTTCAGGCAAATACTTTAAAAATACACTCATCAGTTTGCTCAAAGCTCAGTTTGACTGGAAAAAACTTTATACTCTTCATCGACTTGACCGTGAAACCAGCGGCGTTATAATTTTTGCAAAGAGACATGAAATTGCGCAGACGATGGCAGCACATTTTCGTAATAAGCGTATCAAAAAAATTTACTCTGCTGTGCTCAGTAATCATCTGCCGGACAATTCTGAGCAGGAGGTAGCTGAGGTCTACATTTCACTGCCTATTGGGCAGGATTTAAATAGTGATATCCGTATCAAGCAAAGTGTAAATCCACAGGGGAAGACCTGCCAAACCCATTTCAGGGAAATTAAAAAATTTGGTGATTATTCACTGGTTGAAGTACGTACTTTTACAGGCAGGACACACCAGATTAGAGTTCATGCCGCTCACCTTGGCTGCTCAATTGTCGGTGACAAACTATATGGTCTGCCGAATGATGGTTTTATAAGTTGGTTGAGTGAAGGTGATGATTATTTACGTGCTCAGAATTTTCCTCTCCATAGACAGTTACTGCATGCATTGGAAATACGTTTTCCGCATCCTGTAACTAGTGAGGAAATAATAATACGTGCAGATGATAAGAATTTGATATCGGAATTAGAACAAAGTCTTTAAACAAAATTTCTTACTTTCTTTCTTGTAAATTAAATGAATATTTTAGAAACAGTAAAACTCTGGGCAGAAAATCCCTATTTTGACACAGAAACCCGCAAGGAAGCTAAAATTCTCCTGGCTGAAGACAAACAAACAGAACGCGAAGAATGTTTCGGCAGTCACCTGGAATTTGGCACAGGCGGGCTAAGGGGAATCATGGGTGTCGGTACAAACAGAATTAACCGCTACACCATACAAACTGCAACCGAAGGGGTCGCGAGGATCATTAAAAAAAAGGCACAAGAATCAGACGCAACAGGTGTAGTGATCGGTTACGATTCACGTCACCGATCATTTGAATTTGCGCAAGTCAGCAGTCAGGTACTAGCCGCACACGGAATTCCGGTTTTTTTGTTCCGTGAAATAGCCCCAACACCACTTGTTTCATGCGAACTTTTACGTCGAAAAGCCATTGCCGGAATCATTATCACTGCGAGCCACAATCCTCCGGAGTACAACGGTTACAAGGTATATTGGGAAAATGGCGGGCTGATTGTCCCTCCGGAAGACAGCCAGATTATTGAAGAAGTCCGGAACATTAAACGTATTGATGAAATTCCAACTGTTTCGTTTGAAACAGCTCTGCAGAAAGGGATAGTGGAGTGGATAGACAAACAGGCCGACGAGTATTTTTTAGATACTGTCAGAAAATTAAGTTTGGGTGAGCGTGAATACAATAAAAAATTAGGTGTGGTTTTCACTCCGCTTCACGGAACAGGTGGTAGACTGGTTCCTGAACTGCTGTTGCAGCAAGGCTTTGAAAAAGTGAAAGTTGTTGCAGAACAAATGCTTCCTGATGGAAATTTTAGTACAGTTGCATCGCCTAATCCGGAAGAAAAAAAATCCTTTGCAATGGCACAGGCTAATGCTTCAGAAGACGATGAGCTTATCCTCGCCAATGATCCGGATGCGGACCGTCTCGGTGTTATGGTGCGTAATGCTGAAAATAATTGGCAGTGGCTATCAGGTAATCAGATTGGTGTGCTGATTCTAGACTTCGTACTTTCTGCTTTGAAACTTCAGCATCGACTGCCTCAAAAAGGAGTGATTATCTCCACTGTCGTGACTTCACCGCTTGTTTCAAAAATGGCCAGGGGAAATGGCTTAAATGCAGTTGAAGTTTTAACAGGTTTTAAATGGATTCGACAAGCCGCTTTGCGGATTGAAAAAGAGCAGGGCGGAAAATTTGTCTTTGGTATGGAAGAAAGCCACGGTTTTTTAATGGGAAATCATTCCGGTGATAAAGACGGAATCTGGGCCTCCATGGCTTTTGCTGAAATGGCCGCTGCACTGAAACAAAATAAGTTGACCCCAATTGACAGGCTAAATCAAATTTATCAGCAATACGGGGTACATCTGGACGCTCTCGAGACACAAACCTTTAAAGGCACAAAGGGTATAGCGAAAATTCAGCAAATTATGCGAGATTTACGAAACTCGCCTCCGGTTAGTGTAGCTGGACAGGCAGTAGTTAAAATTACAGATTATCTGGAAAACACAATAATCTGCGGAAATGAGACGAGGCAAGGTCCGGGATTACCTCAGTCAAATGTGATTGCACTCGAATTGGCAGATAATTCAAGAATAATAGCCCGACCTTCCGGAACGGAGCCGAAAATTAAATACTACTTTAATTTACAGGGAAAAGATTCTGCAATGTTAAACGAACGACTTGCATGCATTCATGCAGATTTTATTAAAGAATAATGAGTAATTATTCATCTTCAAACACACTCAAACTTTTAATTGTATTTCTAATTTGCGGACTCTTATCAACGCCATTATTGGGGCAGAGTTTGTTTATTGAAGAGGCAGAGTCAACGGTTGTTATTCAACGCGACAATCTGGTAAGAGCAAAAGCTGAAGCATTGAAAGATGCAAAAGCACAAGTAATCCTGCAGGCAGTTGGGAGGTTTCTAGATTTTAACAGCACGGTTTCTCTGAAACCACTTTTGCAACAGCATTTCCTGGAGCAGCCGGATTTTTTCATTGAATCAATTCGGGTAATCAGTGAAGGAAATACTTCAGACCTGACTGAATTCACTATAAAGATAGAAACGCAGATATTTCGTTCACGTTTATTGTCTGCTTTTCGCAAATTAGGACTGCCTACACAAGAAGAAAGAATCTCATCCCGTGATGTTTTTCTGTTCTATAACGCAGACAATGCCCTGCGGCAGCCAAGAGTTTTAGACAATTTTTTAGCACAATTGCAGACACGGCTGAGCCCCTACCGTATACGCCCCAAAATTATTATCATTAAAAATAGTAAGTTAGTGCTTGCAGGTGGTCTGCCTGCGCGCATGGAGTTGTTAGCAAATAAGACTACCGAAAACAGAGACGGGACAGCATTCGCTTTACTGGAACTCAAACTCCGACTTTCTCCACAACCCGAACAATCTCAACAAGGTCAGCTCAGTACGGAACTAATATTTTGGTCACAAAAAGCAGACATTCCCGAGTCTTCAAGAAGCGCAACCAGAGCCCGAGCAAAGCTGTCATATACATCATGGCAGACGGAAAAGATTATTCCTCTGATCCTTGACAAACTGTTGCTTGAATGGACTCCTGTTATTCTAAAAACATTGGAGGTGGATCAGGGGCTGGCTGAACTGCTAAAACTCAAATTTAAAGGAATTCCCGGACCTATCGAAGAACAACTGTTAATTAAAACTTTATTTCAGAATAACCCACGTTGGGAAAAACTTAATTTAACTACAATTTCCAGTAAATACCTTACTTATCAGGCTCTTTATCTTGGAAAGCAGGGGACGATCTTAAGAGAATTCAGAGCGCCTCCTGAAGCACCGTTTCGTATAACATCAGTCTACTGGGAAAACACATTTTTAGTGATTAAGGTGAAATGGAAAGAAACCCCAGCAACTCTGGAACCATTCGTGAACTCAGTATTGGAAAGCGGACTGGATGAGTCAGATTCCACCGAAGAAGAATTACCGCAACCGAACCTTCAGGTACCTTTACGAACACTAAAACAAACCTACAGCCTGCCTTTGAAAAGCTCAGTTTATGACCACATTCGGCATCGGGGAGACAGCACCTTGTTCAGGATAGAATCCCCATTTGACAAAGAGACAGAAGAAACAAACAATGTGCTCAGCCTAAGTTGGTCCCGTCTCGGAAAAACAAATTTGCGGCCTAAACTCATCTTGTTTGATCAAAACCGCAAACGTGTCAAATCCTACAGACTGGGAAAGAAGAAGAAATTTAAGTTCAAATTTAAAATGCCTGAAGGCAACCAGGCATTTTATCTCAGAATATCTGATGAGGTAGGTTTCCTTGAAGATGTAACCGGTAGTTACCAGTCCTTTCGTTACGTCCTGAGAGCAGATTAAGTTTTGACAGATTTTTTAGCAGTTTCTTTTCTGGGCCTGCGTACCTGCTTCGTCTGGGCTTTGCTGATTCTGAACTTGAAAAATGTATCTCCAACTGCTATTTCATTGCCATCCTGCAGAAAACGCTGATCAATCCTGCGTCCGTTCACAGTAGTAGTTTCATGATTAAGCAAGTTTTGAATTTTCCATGATTGCCCTACTTTATATATTTTTGCGTGTCTCAGCGCAACTTGATCACTGCTTATGATAACGTCATTGAAATTAGACGAACCTAGAGTATTAATATTTCTTACTAAATGAATGTCCTGTTGACTTCCGGCGGGTGTTAAAATTGGGGTCCCTTTTTGAAGCGGTCCTTGAGGTTTAACACCTGAGACAGGTAGTTGATAATCCATCCTTGCAGTACGTTGTATTTTACCAGCAGGCACATCATTGTTGCAGTAGAGGAGGATCATTTCACCTACATCCAAAATGTCATTATCGCAAAGAATTGTGCGATGGGAACGTCTACGATTGATCAACAGTGCATTTTTGTAGTTCTTGTCCTCCAGCAAAAAAGTGTTCTGATGCGGAGTTAAGGTCACTCGATTTAAATTTGCTGACAAACGATATTTTTTACCTGTTTGGATCTTTGCCAGAAATTCAAGCGTTTGAACTTCTGCTTTAAGCGGAATGAAAGAAGTCTGCTCATTCTGATTTAGCAGCTTAAAACCTGCACCGGGAAGTGTGCTCACTTTAGGCTTTTGCAGATACCAGAGAGCATATACAACTAAAAGAACTGTTGCAAATACTAACAGTGATTCCGCAAAAGTCAGGAGAGGATTGTCACCTATCTTAAGGAAGTACGTTTCCGGAAACAAATAATCCGTAAACGAATGAGGCGTTGCGGCCTCATTCAACACACTTTCCGTAACTGCATCATCTGCAGCCAGCAAAAATGTTGAACAAAAGACCCCAATAAAAATCAGGCCAACGCTAGATGCGCAGGCACGGAGAATTCGAAATATTTGAGAGAACATCAGATTTCATAGTACTGCAATTGCGCTGTACCAATTTTGATGACATCCCCTTTTTTCATGGATTGTTGATCAATCTGACGATAATTCACTAAGACTTCATTAGCTGCATCTGTATTTTCAATAAAGACCTGATTGTCTTTTTTGTAAATATGCGCATGTAAGTTACACACTTCTGCATAACCATTTAGAATGAAGTCATTTTGTGAACCATAACCTAAAGTGAATTTATTTTGATCAAGTAAAAATATTTGCCCTTCCTGTTTGCTTGATAAGACTCTTAAAGCAAAAGAAGTAACGCGATATTCATACAGTCCAATAAGTAAAGAGATGCTGAAACCGGCCAGAATTAACCCGTAGAGGTGTCCCGGACCGCTAATCTGATACAGCATTAATAATTCAAAAATTACACCACCGATAAATCCTCCTATTCCACCACTAATGATCCGTGGCCAAAATATTCCTGAATGGGAGCGTACAAACTCAGTGGTTCCAACAATAAATAATCCTAAAAGTGTCCAACTTGTCAAACGGCTTAGTATGGGCGATATCTGCCATATCTGCATAAAATGACCTAACCCAAAGCAAAATAGCCCTGTGGCCGAACCAACAACAGCTCCATAGAGCATCTTGGACATAATGTGTACCAAATCATGATGGTACCATAGTGAAACTCTCGCCTGTAAAACCATGCCTAGGCCCAGACCTATCAAAGCCCCTTCATAGATGAATTCATTGATCCTGACAATGTTCAGTCCTGGAATTCCAGCGGCGGAAAGAGCATCAAAAACATGAAACCCGCTTTGCATTAAAGCCCAACCGCAGAGGCCCCCTAAAAGTCCTATAGTTGAATAATACAAGGTGCGTATTGATTTCATAAAAAACAAACTACAAAAGTTTAATCCTTAAAAGCAGTAAATCCAAACTACAGGAGACACCTACTTTGAACACTAAAAACTTGGGAGTGATGTCAGATATTGACAGACACAATTATACTGGATGGCACTTGTGTTATCTCATAATCTCAGATTTTATCCAGCAAGCACTCCGCTTTTTGACTTCAGAGGGTAAGGATAATGAGAACGAAATAGAACCACAAGTTTTTTTATTGTCGAGGTCTATTTGACTGGCGTCTTCTTAGAAAAGTAGGAATATCTAAATTTTGATAAAATGCAGGATTTTCAGTCTGATTCGCCCAATCCGGAATCAACGGGCTGGTTTCAACTGTGCTGGTTTCAGTATCAGTCGGATTTCCCGAAAGAATATCTGTATAAGAAATGGGTTTCGCAGCAGTTTCTTCCTCACTGTTCACCTTGCTCGACTCATCTGATGTTCCGTGTATTGAATAATTTTCAGCATCTATCAGGTCTGAAGAAGGAATATCCATAGGCAAATCTTCAAATGCTCCGTCTACTTCTTCAGCTTTACTTAATGAAGAAAAAGCAGTGTTTTCTTCTAAAGGAGATTCATTTGTTAAGGCAGTAGTCGTGTCTAATTCAGCTTGCTCACTGTCCATGTTGAGGTTTGCAGATTCATCCGCAGAAGCCAATTCCTCGTCTGTATTAATAACCTGAGTACCATTTTCGGAAGAAAACATTTGCGTTTCATATTCCGTAATATTTTCCTGATCAGCATTAAATACTTCTTCCTCTGCGGCTTCGGACTTTTTCGTAAACACCGCGAAATTACTTTCAGTCTCCGTTCCGTTCAGAGGTTCGGCATTTTCCAAATGCGGAGCAGAATCTACATTTTGAACCACCCTGTTGAAACTCCCCAGGGAATCACTGGCCGCAATTTCATGTTCAACTTCAGAGTGATTTTCATTATTTTCTGAATCATAGCTTGATTTGCTTTGTTCCTTAGAATCTGCAAGCATATCAAACGGCATTGAGGGTAAGGCCGGGACAGAAGCTTTTACAGTATCTTCTTCATGTTCATCAAAACCGGTTGCAATTACAGTGATCATCATTTGATCGTCAAAATCCGGATTTATTGCTGCACCCCAGATTATTTCTGCATCTTTGTGTCCGTGTTCCTTAATAAAGGTTGATGCTTCGTCAACCTCCTGCATGCCCATTGACATTCCACCAACGACATTGATTAAAATACCTCTTGCGCCATCAATTCTATTATCGTTTAACAAAGGACTGTGTAAAGCCTGTTCTGCAGCATGCCTTGCCCTGTTTTCTCCTGAGGCTATTCCGGTACCCATAACTGCCTTTCCTTTATTTGCCATTACTGTCCGGACGTCCGCAAAGTCTAAATTAACTAAACCATCTCTGGTAATCAGGTCAGAGATTCCCTGTACACCTTGACGCAAAACATCATCCGCATAACCAAAAGCCTCTGTCATCGGTGTACGTCGATTGATGATACTGAACAAATTTTCGTTCGGAACTACAATCAGTGTATCAACATGATTCCTCAATTCCAGTACACCTGCATTTGCAGCCTTGCGTCGTTTTTTTGCTTCAAAATTAAAAGGCAGAGTTACAACACCAACAGTGAGTGCTTTAATGTCCTGGGCAATCTGAGCCACGATTGGTGTGCCGCCGGTACCTGTTCCACCACCCATTCCCGCAGCCAGAAAAACCATATCCGCACCCTGTAGGGAATCCTTAATTTGATCAATACTTTCTAAAGCTGCGTTTTTACCGATTTCCGGTTTGGCGCCTGCTCCGAGTCCACGGGAACACTGACTTCCTATCTGTAATTTCTGGGGTGCAAGAGATTTACGTAAATCCTGCAAATCTGTATTTGCCACGATGAAATCAACGCCTTGAACACCCGACTGTATCATACGATTTACGGCATTACCCCCTCCTCCGCCAACTCCGACAACTTTGATATTCGGAGTGTCATCACGAACAGGTTGGATATCAGAAAACTTCAGCATAATTTTCTCCATATTTTGTTGCTAGAAAATCGGTTTTGGTATTGATCTTAAATTTAAGCACTAAAAGAAATCTTGCATCCAATCTTTCATTCTTCTGGATACTTTATGAAATAAATTTGTGTCGTCACCGACAAAATTCAATTTCCCCTGATTACTGGTGATTCCGTAACGTACAAGCCCTACACTTGTTGCATACTTGGGAGAATAAATCATTTCACGTAAACCTGAGATATTTTCCGGATAACCCACTCGAACAGGTAAATTCAAGACTTTGGAAGCAAGCCGGTCCGCTCCTGACATAATGCAGGTTCCGCCTGTTATTACTACTCCTGAGGCCATCAGTGTATGAAAATGTGTCTTCTCAATTTCATGCGCTATCAATTCGAATATTTCTCTGAAACGGTCCTCTATAATACTGGCAAGTACCTGTTTCTGCATGGTACGGTTATTTCTACCGCCAACACTCGGTACGTCAATCATTTCGTCTTCTTCCACCATGCTGGCCATCGCTACGCCGTACTTGTGTTTTATTTCCTCTGCTTCACGCAAAGGAGCACCCAGACCAATCGCAATATCGTGTGTCAAATGATTCCCACCTAGGGCTAATACTGACGTATGGACAATACTGCCTTCAGAATAAATAGTAACATCCGTCGTTCCTCCGCCTATATCCACGAGTACTACGCCAACCTCCTGTTCGTCCGGACTGAGAACTGCCTGACTTGAAGACAAAGGTTCCAAAACTATGTCCTCAACATCTAATCCTGACTGGTTACAGCATTTAATAATATTTTGTGCTGAAGTTACTGAGCCAGTTACTATATGAACATTCACCTCTAAGCGCGCTGCTGCCATGCCTAGAGGATTTTGGACTCCATCCTGATCATCTACAATAAATTCCTGTGGAAGTATATGCAATACCTCCCTGTCATTTGGAATCAAAACCTGCGCTGCATCTATTACACGTCTAATGTCTTCTTCTGTGACGATCCTGTTATGATAAACTGTGACCATTCCACGGCTGTTTTGTCCTCTAATGTGATGCCCTGCAATTCCTGCATAAACTGAACGAATCTGGGCTCCGCACATTAACTCACATTCTTCAACAGCTTTTTTAATCGCTTTGACAGTCTTTTCAATATTGACAACAACACCTTTACGTAATCCTTCTGATTTCGCCGTGCCGACACCAACTACATTCAGTTCATCCAGGTCATTGCCTTCAACTGCGATTGCACATATTTTTGTAGTGCCTATATCCAGCCCTACGATTAAATTATCACTTTTAGTGTTCGATGGCATCCATGCTCCTCGTCCAATAAATTTCTGTTCTAATTGCAGTTTTTTTTAATAAATATAACGGACACTTTGACGGGTGCAATTTACTGTCCATGTTAATTTTGCACTCCGAATGGTAGGGAACTTTTTTTATAACAGTGAGGTAATTTAAGATAATTGCGGGACATAATATGGGATTAAGAATTATCACAAGTATCATTAATTTAATTAATTCAAGGCCTTACCTTGAAAAGGCGCATGCTGACTGATCAAGTCTCCTGTTTTTACCAGGAGAACAAGGTGAGTTTTTTAAGCGATAAGGCCCGCAAAAATAGCCCGCTTCTTCAAGTGTAGTACTTATTTCTTCCAGTGGAGCAGTGGAACCATCATTGTTCAGGGGGTAAATTTTTCCCATGAAAACCATAAACCGGTTTGTATTTCCGGCAGTTACAGCACGGCAGATCCTTTGAAGTTCCAGACGTTTTCCCTGTGGGTAAACATACGTTCGCTCATGGTTGCAAGCAGCCACAAAAAGCATGGTTATCCAGATTACACCACTCAACAGAAATTTCATTGAAACAGTATATACCCATTCATTTAAGAATGGTAGGTTTTATTTAAAAAAATAAAAATAAATTTTGTGGGGGAATAATACTAATTATTTCAATTAAATAACTGCCTTACTTTATTTAGATTTTGTGAGGGACAAACAGCAACCACACGATTGTGCGGTTTTATGTCAGTACTTCCTACTGCAACTTTCCAAACTCCGTCTTGCTCTACTCCGCCAATTACAATGTTGTGTTGGCGAAAGTAGTTCGCTAATTTACTTAACGGTTTACGTGTAATATCCGATTTAGGTTTGGCTATCAGTTCAACAACTTCTGCATCTACACCGTGAAGATGGGCTACTGATAACAGTTCATTTCGACGAACGAATTTAAGGATCTCATTGGCTGCAGAAATTTTCGCGTTTAGGGCAATATCCAAACCAATTGTGGATGCTAAAACCAGGTAGTCTTCCTTGTTGACCAAAGCAATCGTCTTTCCCTGTCCACCCTGTTGGTCACGATTATTTCTATTCATTAAATGTTTGGCGAGGAGGCAACTGATGATGTTTGTTTCATTATCTCCGGTTGTCGCAATAAAAGATTCTGTAGAATCCAGTCCGGACATTACAAGCAAATTTGCATCTGTTCCATCACCATGAATTACCTCAGTATTTTTTAACTCAGACGCAAGTTCTTTCGCACGTTCCGGATTCTTTTCAATGAGTTTTATCTCTACTTCTTTCTCCAAAAGTTGGGCAACTCTTCGTCCTACTAATCCACCGCCAAGAATCATCATATATTCAATATTTTTATGCTCTATTTTCATCATGTCCATCAGGGGCATCATATCTTCCGTACGTGCCATGATAAAAACCTGGTCGAGAGGCCTTATCTGTTCCTCTGCCTGCGGAATAATAGTAGAGATGCCACGTGCAATCGCCACAACCCTGAAATTATATTCAGCATGTTCAGCGGAAAGTTCTTTAGGTGTTTTGAACAGCAGAGGCGAGTCCTCATTGATACGCATGGCAAGCACACGCATATTCCCATCTCCAACTGGAGTGAGGTCATTACAGGACGCACGCTGTACAAGTCGAAAAATTTCCTGTGCCACCAGTTCTTCCGGATGGACTATCAAATCAATTTTCAAGTCATCCTGCGATAATATACTTCCGTCAACTAAATCAATAGAGCGTGCTCTTACAATTTTACGTTCAACACCAAATCTGTCTGCGATCAACGAGGCCAGCATATTGGTGGAATCATCGTTAGTGGTAGCAATCATCAGTTCCATATCCTCTGCATGAGCTTCTCTCCAGCTTGAAAGCTGCATCGCATTCCCGCAAATCAGGCGCGCATCCAATGTCTCCGCAGCATCTGCCAGCAAATCAGCGTCAGCTTCAATAACGGTCACTGGATGACCTTCATGCACCAAACGCTGAGCCAGGTGCATGCCAACTCCACCAATTCCAAGGATGAGAGTATTTTCGTCTTGAGACATAATCAGATTGTTAATTCGTACTGTTGAACGCGGGACTTATTATGCAAAGGATTTTTTGTAGAGAGGTCAACTTCGTAAAAATCATCGGACTGAGTCACAGAATTGATACCATAAATTTCATCAGGAAGTTGTGCTTCTTCCAGACAATGTCTTATTGCGTTGGCAATCCATTTTTCAATTTTCAGCACCACAATTTTTTTCCGCAACCGCCCCTGATCATCTCTGTTTAGAACACTAGGAATAGTGTTGCTAGTGATAAATTGATTCAGGTAAGGAGAATTTAAATTTTCACGGGCTTCCGGAGAGATAGTAGCGTGTGTGCTGTAGAAAAATATATTTGCGGGACGGCAGCGGCTTGATTCAGCGATAGCACTGATATTTGCCGCGATTGTTCCACCCGTACGTACCATATCATCAAGGATGAAAATATCACGACCTTTCAATAATTCAACATCTTCACTTAAATCCACGGTAACGTCCCGTTGTCCGTGCCGTGTTTTACTGAAAGTCACAATAACTGAATTATGAAGCCCACTGAGTTCTCTGACACGGTTTACAAATTCTGCTGCACCATCATCCGGAGCTACAAATCCAACATGTTCTCCATAATTCCACAGCCGGACAAGTCCGGAACGTAAAATATAATTAGCAATTAGCGGAGCAATATCTAAATTAAGAAATGATGGGATGTTACGTGTATTTCCTTCCGGATTTACCTTTTCATATATTTTACGCATCACATCCGGTTTGTGGTTGTGAACCGTCATGACTGAATCAACCCCGGAAGTTTTCAAGAGCTGTGCATACATCTCCGCGGAACATGGTTGTCCTACAAATTTTTCACGTGAAGAAAAATCCGAAACCTGCGGATGATCCAGAGTTCTTGGTCCTCGATCCTGTGCTGAATAGAATAAATCCGGTTCAACCAAGGCGACAAATTCTGCGCCGTTTTCCTTGGCTGCAGAAGCAATCAGGTAATTCCGCATTGCCAGCTCATCACGTGAATGGTGTGCTGAATGGGTTGAAACTATGTAAACCGATTTCCCCTTTAAACCGTGCCCCAGAGTCTCTTCTGTTACATGATCCTGAAGAAATCTAGGACAAAACTCATTATTGATAAACGTTTTTAATGCAATTATATCAGAAATGTCAATCTTCTGAGAGTGCGCATAACCTACTCC